>WNGH01000075.1_pt1 | contig 80056 bp, 89 predicted proteins | sample 5400631 | NCBI WGS metagenome assembly WNGH01 (sample SAMN13153373, study PRJNA577476) | soil metagenome | isolation source: 115 cm soil or saprolite under Garry oak tree replicate 1 | place: USA:California | collected 2016-06-15
CGCCGTTTTTCAAGGGGTATCGGCCGCAGTTTTACCTGCGGACGACGGACGTGACGGGGACGGTGGAGCTGCCGGCGGGGGTGGAGATGGTGATGCCGGGGGACAACACGAAGATGACGATCGAGCTGATCACGCCGATTGCGATGGAGGAGCAGTTGCGGTTTGCGATCCGCGAAGGCGGGCGCACGGTGGGCGCGGGCGTGGTCACGAAGATCTTGAAATAGCGTCAACGGATACCGGAGAACTTTATGGCAGGCAAAATTCGCATCCGGCTCAAAGCATTCGACCACGCGCTGATCGACCAAGCCGCGGCCGACATCGTGCGCACCGCCGAGAAGACCGGCGCGCAGGTCTCGGGGCCCATCCCGCTGCCGACCAAGCGGCAGCTGTGGACCGTGCTCAGGAGTCCGCACATCGACAAGAAGAGCCGCGAGCAGTTCGAGCTGAAGACGCACAAGCGGCTGATCGACATCCTGGACTCGCGCTCCCAGACGGTCGACGCGCTCACGAAGCTCGACTTGCCAGCGGGCGTGGATGTCGAGATCAAGGTGGAGTAGCACAACGGACAACGGACGACTGATGACTGATAACGGACGACTCCAATGACGGGACTGATCGGACGCAAGCTTGGCATGACCCGCGTGTTCGACGCGGACGGCGCCCACGTCCCGGTCACGGTGATCGAGGCGGGGCCGTGCCCCGTGGTGCAGGTGACGCCAGCGCAGGTGCAGCTCGGCTTCGGGGTGAAGAAGGCGAAGCGCACGTCGAAGGCGCTGGCCGGCCACGTCAAGCCGGCCGGGCTCGAGGCCGCGCCGCGCGTGCTCCAGACCTTCTCCCTCGCTGGAGAACCTCCCAAGCCGGGCGACCGGGTCACGGTCGCGATCTTCGCCGCGGGCGACCGCGTGAAGGTCACGGGCGTCACCAAGGGGCGCGGGTTCCAGGGGGTGGTGCATCGCCATCACTTCGGCGGCGGGCCCGAGACCCACGGCAACACGCGCCACCGCAAGCCCGGGTCGATCGCTCCGGGGACCGACCCGTCGCGCATCATCAAGGGGAAGCGGATGCCGGGCCACATGGGCGCGCGTCGCTTCACGGAGCTGGGCCTGCGAGTGGTGCGGGTCGACGCCGAGCGGAACCTGTTGTTCGTGCGGGGCGCCGTGCCGGGTCCCATGAACGGGCTGCTCACGGTGCGCAAGCAGGGAGGTCGCAGTCGTCATGATTGAGGCGCCCCACTACTCCGCCGCCGGCACCAAGAAGAAAGCCGTGGGCCTCCCGGCCGCGCTGTTCGACGGCACGGTGAACGAGCACGCGCTGCACCGCGCGGTGGTCACGTACCTCGCGAATCAGCGCCAGGGGACGCACGACACCAAGACCCGGAGCGAGGTGTCGGGCGGCAACCAGAAGCCGTGGCGGCAGAAAGGCACCGGGCGCGCCCGCCAGGGCTCGACCCGCGCGCCCCACTGGCGGCACGGCGGGATCGTGTTCGGGCCCCATCCGCGCGACTACCGGCTGGGCATCCCGAAGAAGCTCCGTCAGCTCGCGAAGAAGTCGGCGCTCAACGCGCGGGCGCGCGCCGACGCGCTGTTCGTGGTGGACGCGCTCGAGTACGAGAAGCCCAAGACCAAGACGCTCGTCGAGCTGCTGGAGAAGCTGGGTGTGGCGGAGCAGAAGGTGCTCGTCCTGACGGCGGGCGCCGCCCATGCGCACAACGTGTACCTCTCGGGCCGCAATATCCCGAAGGTGCGCGTGATGCGGTTCGCGGACGCGACCGCGTACGAGCTCCTGTGGTCCGACGCGGTGGTGGTCGAGCTGCCCGCGCTGGGCGAGGCGCCCGAGAAGGTGGAAGGGGAGGGGGAGGGGGAGGGGGAGGGGGGGGCCGAGAATGCCTGAGCTGCACCGCACGATCGTAGGGCCGGTGGTCACCGAGAAATCCTCGGCGGCCTACGCGGCGCGCAAGGAGTACGCGTTCCGGGTCCACGCCGACGCCACCAAGCCGCAGATCCGGGCGGCGGTCGAGGCGCTGTTCAAGGTCAGCGTGACGGACGTCCGCACCATGGTGGTGCGCGCCAAGCGCCGCACGCTCGGCCGCTACGTCGGCCGGCGGGCGTCCTGGAAGAAGGCGATCGTCACCCTCAAGGAGGGCGACGCCATCGAGGTGTTCGAGGGCTGATATGGGTATTCGACAGTTCCGGCCGGTGACGCAGGCCACGCGGTTTCGCTCGGTGTCGGACTTCGCGGACGTGACGAAGACGACGCCCGAGAAGTCGCTCGTCGAGCCGCTCAAGCGGACGGGTGGGCGCAATAACAAGGGGCATATCACCACCCGCCACCAGGGTGGCGGCCACAAGCGGCAGTACCGGCGCATCGACTTCCGGCGCGACAAGTTCGCCGTGCCGGCGCGCGTGGCGGCGATCGAATACGATCCCAACCGCACGGCGCGGATCGCGCTGCTGCACTACGCGGACGGCGAGAAGCGCTACATCCTCGCCCCCAAGGGCCTCGCCGTCGGCGACGCGGTGGTCTCGGGTCCCGGCTCGGACATCCGGGTGGGGAACGCCATGCCCCTGTTCGAGATCCCGCTCGGTACCACGGTGCACAACGTGGAGCTCAAGATCGGGCGCGGCGGGCAGCTGTGCCGCTCCGCCGGCACCGGCGTGCAGGTGGTCGCGAAGGAGGGGAACTACGTCACCCTGCGGCTCCGCTCGACCGAGATGCGGATGGTGCGGGGCGAGTGCCTCGCCACGGTCGGCGAGGTCTCGAACGCCGAGCACGAGCTGCTGTCGGTCGGCAAGGCGGGCAAGACCCGCTGGCTGGGGCGGCGGCCGCGGGTGCGCGGCGTGGCCATGAACCCCGTCGACCATCCGCTGGGGGGCGGCGAGGGGAAGACCTCGGGCGGCCGGCCGCCCACGTCGCCCTGGGGCAAGGTCGAAGGGAAGAAGACGCGCCACAAGAAGAAGCCGTCGACGAAGCTGATTGTTCGGGGACGGAAACGGGGGAAGGCGACGCAATGACAATGCGGAATGTCGAATGCGGAATGCGGAATCGCAGTGGGGGGTTCGAACCGCGTCCTGCAATTCCGCATTCCGAATTCCGCATTCCGCACTTGGAACGGGAGTAGCCATGGGACGGAGTGTCAAGAAGGGCCCCTATGTGGAGCCGTCGCTCCTCGTGAAGATCCAGGCCCTGAACGAGAAGAACGAGAAGAAAGTGTTCAAGACCTGGTCGCGGCGCAGCACGATCACGCCGGACTTCGTGGGGCACACGCTGGCGGTGCACAACGGGAACAAGTTCATCCCGGTGTACATCACCGAGAACATGGTGGGCCACAAGCTCGGTGAGTTCGCGGCCACGCGACTGTTCCGCGGGCACTCGGCCAAGGGCTCGGCGCAGGAGCGCGAGGCCGCCGAAGCCGAAGCGGCGCCCAAGGAGTAACGGATGGAAGCCCGGGCCATTCAGCGCACCGTGCGCCAGTCGGCGCGGAAGATGCGCCTGGTGATCGATCAGATCCGCGGCCGCGCGGTGCCGGAGGCGTACGCCATCCTCCGGTTCTCGAAGAAGCTGGCCGCGAAGCAGATCCACAAGGTGCTCAAGTCGGCGGTCGCGAACGCGCAGCAGCAGGCGGCGCGCCAGAACGCGGCGTTCGACGCCGACCGGCTGCGCGTCCGGCACGCGGTGGTGAACGAAGGGTCGACGCTCAAGCGCTTCACGGCCGCGGCCATGGGCCGCGCGACGCCGATCCTGAAGCGCACCAGCCACGTGGAGATCCGCGTCGGGGCGGACGACGCGGCGCCCGTCACCCCGCCCGTCAAGGCGGGGACGCCGGAGAAGGCGGAGGCCAAAGCCCCGCCCGTCAGGGCGGGGAAATCGAAGGCGAAGGGCAAACCCACCAAGGCCAAGGCCCGGGCATCCAAGCCCCGGTCCAAGAAGAAGAAAGAGAGCAAGTAAGTGGGCCAGAAGACACACCCCTACGGGTTCCGGCTCGGGATCGTCAAGCAGTGGCGCTCGCGCTACTTCGCGCGCCGCGACTTCCCCGAGCTCCTGAAGGAAGACGAGCTGATCCGCAAGTATCTGAAGACGCGGCTCTCCCACGCGGCGATCGCCGACGTCCACATCGAGCGCAAGCCGGGCAAGGTCACCGTCACCGTGCACACGGGACGGCCGGGCGTGGTGATCGGCAAGCGCGGCGCCGAGGTGGACAAGCTGCGGGACGAGCTGGCGCAGCTGACCGGGAAGGAAGTCGGGATCAACGTCGAGGAGATCAAGCGACCGGAGCTCGACGCCCAGCTGGTGGCGGACAGTGTGGCGCACCAGCTCACGCAGCGCATCTCGTTCCGCCGGGCGATGAAGCGCGCGGTGCAGAGCGCGATGCGCATGGGCGCGCAGGGGATCAAGATCAAGACCGCGGGCCGCCTGGGCGGTGCGGAGATCGCGCGGACCGAGGGTTACCACGAAGGGCGGGTGCCGCTGCACACCCTCCGCGCCGACGTGGACTACGCGCTCTCGACCGCCAAGACGACGTACGGGACCATCGGGGTCAAGGTGTGGATCTTCAAGGGCGAGCGCACCGAGGATCTGCACGGTCGCACCTATTCGACGGGCGTCTGACCCATGCTCGCACCGAAGCGCGTCAAGTTTCGCAAGCGGTTCAAGGGCCGCACCAAGGGCATGGCGACGCGGGGCAACACCGTCGCGTTCGGCCACTACGGGCTGATGGCGCTCGAGCCGGGGTGGATCACCAACCGGCAGATCGAGGCGTCCCGCGTGGCGCTGACGCGGGAGATGAAGCGCGGCGGCAAAGTCTGGATCCGGCTGTTCCCCGACAAGCCGATCACCAAGAAGCCGGCCGAGACGCGGATGGGGAAGGGGAAGGGGAACCCCGAGGGTTGGGTGGCGGTGGTGAAGCCGGGCCGGGTGATGTTCGAGGTCGAGGGGATCGCCGAGGATCTGGCGCGCTTGGCGCTCGATCTCGCGGCGGCCAAGCTGCCGATCAAGTCGAAGTTCGTGAAGCGGGAGGAGCGGTAGCATGGCGAAGCCGCAGAAGCCCGAGCAGTTGCGGGAGCTGAAGACGGAGGAGCTCGAGCAGAAGCTCGCGGTGCTCACCGAGGAGCGCTTCCGGCTCGCGTTCCGCCGGGGCACGCAGGCCATCGAGAACCCACTCCAGTTCCGTACCATGCGGCGCGACATCGCGCGCATCCAGACCATTCTGCGGGAGAGGAAGCAGGCATGAGAGGGCGGCGCAAGGTCCGGACGGGGGTCGTGGTCAGCGACAAGATGGCGAAGACCGTCACGGTCTCGCTGGTGCGACGCTTCGCGCACGGCTTCTACGGGAAGCAGGTGGTCCGCAGCAAGCACGTCGCGGCCCACAACGACAAAGGCGCCAAGGCCGGCGACACCGTGCGCATCGTGGAGACGCGACCGCTGTCGAAGACGAAGCGCTGGCGGGTGGTCGAAGTCCTCGAGCGCGCCCGGTAGAGGGAGACGACGGTGATCCAGCAGGAGTCGATTGTCAAAATCGCCGACAACTCGGGCGCCCGCAGCGCGCTCGTGATCCGCGTGCTCGGCGGGTCCAAGCGCCGCTACGGGGGGCTCGGCGACGTGGTCGTCGTCACGATCAAGGACGCGATTCCCACCGGCCAGATCAAGAAGGGCGAGGTCGTGCGGGCGGTGATCGTGCGCACGGCCAAGGAGACCAAGCGCAAGGACGGCTCCTACATCCGGTTCGACGAGAACGCCGCCGTGCTCATCACGGAGCAGGGCGAGCCGCGGGCCACGCGCATCTTCGGGCCCGTGGGCCGCGAGCTCCGCGAAAAGAAATTCATGAAGATCGTGTCGCTCGCGCCGGAGGTCATCTGAGATGAAGCCGCTCGTCTACAAGAAGAGCCGGCGCGCCCGCGTCGCCGCTCGCGAGCCGGCGCGCCACAAGCTGCACGTCGCCAAGGGCGACACGGTGCGCGTGATTTCGGGTGAGCACCGCGGCAAGGAAGGCAAAGTCCTCCACGTCTATCCCAAGAAGTTCCGGATCGTCGTGGAGGGCGTGAACGTCGTGAAGAAGCACAAGCGGGCTGCCACGCCCAACGAGGAGAGCGGGATCATCGAATTTCCCGCCCCCATCGCGGCGTCGAACGTGATGCTGCTCGACCCGAGGTCGGGGGAGCCGACCCGCATCCGGCGGCGCCGGGACCAGGAGGGGACGGTGGAGCGGATCGCGGTCAAGTCCGGCCAGCCGATCCCCCGGGTGAGATAAGAGAATGGCGGACACCAAAGAGCGGGAACCGAAGGTCGCTGGGGCGGCTGACCCCGGGGCGGCGCCCCGAGGTGAGGAGCCGAAGGGCGCCGACGCGCCCGCCCCTCCGGCGCCGCCGCGCACCAAGGAGCCCAAGGCCAAGAAGCCGAAGAAGGCCCCCGAGGCTGGGCCACGCGCGCCCGAGCCCGAGGGCCCGCCGCCGCCCCCGGCCGAGCCCGCGCCGCGGGCCCGGCTGCTCGACTACTACGAGCAACGGGTGCGGCCCAAGCTCGTGCAGCAGTTCGGCTTCAAGAACCAGCACGAGATCCCGAAGCTCGTCAAGATCGTGTTGAACGTCGGGATGGGGGACGCGCCCAAGAACCCCAAGGGGTTGGAGGCGGCGGTGGCGGAGATCGCCGCCATCACGGGCCAGCACGCCGTCGTCACGCGTGCCAAGCGATCCGTGGCCAACTTCAACCTGCGGCAGGGGATGGCGATCGGGTGCGCGGTCACGCTCCGGGGGGCGCGGATGTACGAGTTCCTCGACCGGTTCATCAGCATCGCGGTGCCGCGCATGCGCGACTTCCGCGGGTTGCCGACGGACAGCTTCGACGGCCGGGGCAACTACAGCATCGGCATTAAGGAGCAGATGATTTTCCCCGAGATCGACTACGACAAGGTCGAGAAGATCCACGGGATGGACATCACGCTCGTGACGAGCGCGGGGCGGGACGACACCGCCCTCGCCCTGCTGCGCGAGCTGGGGATGCCGTTTCGGGGCGAAGCCCCGGTCGCGGTCGGCTAGGAGACCAACGCATGGCGAAGAAGGCGTGGATCGAGAAGGTCAAGCGGAAGCCCAAGTTCCGGGTGCGCGGCTACTACCGCTGCCAGCGCTGCGGCCGCAGCCGCGGCACGCTGCGCAAATTCAAGCTGTGCCGCATCTGTTTCCGCGAGCTCGCGCTCCGTGGGGAGATCCCCGGCGTGCGCAAGGCCAGTTGGTAAAGGACGGAACGTGAGATGAGTGTGACTGATCCCGTCGCCGACATGCTGACCCGCGTGCGCAACGCGTGCCAGGCGGGACACCGCCGGGTCGACATGCCGGTGTCGAAGCTGAAGGTCGAGATCGCGCGGCTGCTCCGCGACAACCACTACATCCAGGACTTCAAGGTCCTGGACGACGGGCGTCACGGGCTGCTGCGCCTCTACCTCAAGTACCACAACGATGCTCCCGTCATCCGTGAGCTCCAGCGCGTCTCCGCGCCGGGCCTGCGGCGCTACGTCAAGGCGCGCGAGATCCCCCGGGTGAAGAACGGTCTCGGGATGGCGATCCTCTCGACGCCCCAGGGCCTGATGTCGGACCGCGAAGCCCGCACCGCCCGCGTGGGCGGCGAGCTGCTCGCGGTCGTCTGGTAGGAGGGGGGCCCATGTCGCGGATCGGTAGGAAGCCGGTGCCGCTGCCCAAGGGCGTGACCGCGCAGATCGACGGGCAGCGCGTCAGCGTGAAGGGGCCGAAGGGCGAGATCGGCCGCACCGTGCATCCGGAGCTGACGGTGGCGCTCGAGGACAACACCATCGTGGTGCGGCGGCCGTCCGACGAGAGCCGGCATAAGGCGCTCCACGGGCTGACGCGCACGCTCATCGCCAACATGGTGGACGGCGTCACCAAGGGGTTCGCCAAGGCGCTGGAGATCCAGGGCGTGGGCTACAAAGCCGAGACCAAGCCGTTCGGCGTGCAGCTCGTCGTGGGCTTCTCGCATCCGGTGCCGTACCACGCGCCGCAGGGGATCAAGATTTCGGTAGACAACAACGTCCTCGTGAAGGTCGAGGGCGTGGACAAGGAGCTCGTGGGGCAGGTGGCGGCGGAGCTGCGCGCCATCCGACCGCCCGAGCCGTACAAGGGCAAGGGGATCCGCTACGCGGGCGAGCGCGTGCGGCGCAAGGCCGGCAAGACCGCGCAGGCGGCGAAATAAGCCATGCGATCGATCCACAAGATCAAGACGCGCGACAGCCGCCGGTATCGGCGGCACCTGCGGGTGCGCCAGAAGGTGGCGGGTACCGGGGAGCGGCCGCGCCTGGCGGTGTTCCGCTCGTCGAAGCACATCTACGCCTCGGTCGTGGACGACACCCGTGGCGTCACGCTGGTGGGTGCGGCCGACACGTCCGACGGCGTGCAGGTGGACGGCAAGGGCAAGACGGCCCGGAGCTTCGCGCTCGGGCAGTTGATCGCGAGCCGCGCGAAGGCGAAGGGGATCACCAAAGTCGTCTTCGATCGGGGTGGATACCAGTACCACGGGCGCGTGAAGGCGGTGGCCGACGGCGCCCGCAAAGGCGGATTGGAGTTCTAATGGCGAACGAACAACAGCCCGGCCCGGGGGGGCCGGGGACGACGCAACGGGCGGAGACCGCCCACGCAGGCGGGACGGGGGGCGCAGAGGGCGGGGGGGCGGGTGGGGGGGCGCGGAGCGAGCCGGCCGCCGCCGTGCGGCCGGGGGGCGGCGGTGGTGGCGGGGGCGGTCGCGGGCGCGGCGGTCGGGGTGGGGGTGGTGGGGGCGGCCGCGGTGGGCGCGGCCGGGGCGGTGAGCGCCGCGACGGGGGCGAGCGCCAGCGCGAGGGCGACGGCCTGGTCGAGAACGTCATCTCGATCAACCGCGTCGCCAAGGTCGTGAAGGGCGGCCGGCGGTTCGGGTTCAACGCGCTGGTCGCCGTCGGCGATGGGCAGGGCCGGGTCGGCATCGCCACTGGCAAAGCGAACGAGGTGAGCGAAGCGGTGCGCAAGGCGGTCGAGGCCGCGCGCCGCCGCATGATGGAAGTGCCGCTCACCGGCGGCACGATCCCGCACGAGATCGTGGGCAATCACGGCGCGGGGCGCGTCCTGTTGAAGCCGGCGGCCTCGGGCACCGGTGTGATCGCCGGCGGCGCGGTGCGCGCCGTGCTCGAGTGCGCCGGCGTGCGCGACATCCTCACCAAGAGTCTCGGCTCCACGAATCCGCACAACATGGTGCGGGCCACCATCGATGCGCTGCAGCACCTCACCACGGCGCGGCGCGTCGCCAAGGAGCGCGGCATCGAGGTCGAGGCCATCCCGTACCGGTCGCGGCAGGAGGCGGTGCGTGGCTAGGAAGCCGCCGACCAGGAAATATCGCAAGCGCAAGCCGGGCCGCGATCGTGCGCTGCCGCCCGTGGGCAAGGGTCAGCTCCGCATCCGGCAGGTGCGCTCCGGGATCGGCCGGCCCGCGTTCGAGCGGCGCACGCTCGAGGCCCTGGGGCTGCAGCATCACCAGGACGCGGTCGTGAAGCAGGACCACCCGGCGCTGCGGGGCATGCTTCATCAGGTGCGCCACCTCATCGAGGTGACGCCCGCGAAGTCGGGAGAATAGGTCATGGCGAAGGTGAAGGCGACACCGCGGACGCGGCGGCGGCGGGGGGGCGGAGGGGCGGCGCGAGCCAAGGCACCCAAGAGCGAAGTCCGGCTCTTCACGCTGTCGACCCTCAAGCCACCGCGCGGCTCGCACCGGGCGCGCATCCGCAAGGGGCGCGGTCCCGGCTCCGGCATCGGCAAGACCGCCGGCCGGGGCGGGAAGGGCCAGACGGCCCGCACCGGGGGCCAGACACGGCCGGGCTTCGAGGGCGGGCAGATGCCGCTCATCCGGCGCATCCCCAAGCGCGGGTTCACGAACCCGTTCAAGCAGGCGGCGCAAGTGGTCAACGTGCGGCACCTGGACCGCCTCGCCGCCGGCGTGGAGGTGACGCCCGAGACGTTGTTCGGGGCGGGGTTGGTGCGCCGGCCGGATCATCCCATCAAGCTGCTCGGCATGGGCGACGTGCGACGCCAGTTCAGTGTGAAGGGCGTGACCGTCTCCGCCTCGGCGCGCGCCAAGATCGAGCAGGCGGGCGGAACGATCGCGAGCTGACCGATGACGGCGCCCCAGATTCCCAACCTGTTCAAGGTTCCGGAGCTGAAGGAGAAGATTCTCTTCACGCTCCTGTGCCTCGTCATTTACCGTGCCGGGGCGCACATCGCGACGCCGGGCGTGAACGTCCAGGCGCTCGCCGACTTCCTGCGGAACCAGGGCCAGGGCACGCTGTTCAGCTTCTACGACCTGTTCGCGGGGGGAGGATTCTCGCGCGCGACGGTGTTCGCGCTGGGGATCATGCCCTACATCTCGGCGAGCATCGTCTTCCAGCTCGCCGGTCCCGTGTTCCCGGTGATCGAGAAGATGCAGCGCGACGAGGAGGGGCGGAAAAAGCTCACCCAGTGGACGCGCTACCTCACGGTGCTGCTGTGCCTGTTCCAGGCCTACGGCTTCGCGCTCTTCACCGAGCAATTGCCGGGCGCCGTCGCCCAGCCGGGGTGGGGCTTCCGCATGACGACGGTGCTGACGCTGACCACCGGCGGCGTCTTCATCATGTGGCTGGGCGAGCAGATCACGGAGCGCGGCATCGGGAACGGGATGAGCCTGCTCATCTTCTTCTCGATCATCGAGCGCATCTGGCCCGAGACGCTGCGCACCTTGGAGGCCCTGAAGGCGCACTCGCTGACGTTCCCGAAGCTCCTCGTGGTGGGAGGGATCATGGTGCTGGTGGTGGCGGGTACGGTGGCGGTGACGGTCGCGGCGCGCCGCATCCCGATCCAGATCCCGCGCAAGGTGATGGGGCGGGGCCGCATCCGCGAAGGGCAGAAGACGTTCATCCCGCTGCGCATCAACTCTTCGGGCGTGATGCCGATCATCTTCGCGCAGTCGCTCATCATCGTGCCTGGAACGATCGCGAGCTTCAGCGGCAACCAGACGCTCAAGCACCTGGCCGAGTATTTCAGCGTCACGTCCCCGGCCTACCTGATCTCGAGCGCGATCCTGATCGTCTTCTTCGCCTATTTCTACACGTCGATCATCTTCAACCCGGTCGACTTGGCGGAGAACCTCAAGAAGCAGGGCGGCTTCATCCCGGGCGTGAAGCCCGGCGCCGCCACGGCGGACTACATCGACGAGGTGCTGTCGCGGATCACGCTCCCGGGGGCGGTTTTCCTGACCGTGGTGGCGATGCTCCCGATCGTCGTCTCGAACATCCTCAACCTGCCGTTCGGATTCGGCGGCACGGCGCTGCTGATCGTCGTCGGCGTCGCGCTCGATACCGTGCAGCAGGTGCAGCAGCATCTGCTGCTTCGCCACTACGACGGGTTCATGAAGGAAGGGCGCGTCAAGTTCCGCGGCCGCCAGCGGTACATGTAGGCTCGCGGTGTTCGTCCTCTTCTTAGGTGCGCCGGGCTCGGGCAAGGGGGCCCAGGGGAGCGTGCTGGCCGAGCGGCTGGGGCTCCCCAAGATCACGACGGGCGACCTGCTGCGCGCCGCGGTCAAGGCGGGGACGCCGCTCGGTCGCGAGGCCAAGAAGTTCATGGACGACGGCAAGCTCGTCCCCGACACCGTCATCCTCAGCCTGATCAAGGACGAGCTGGCGAAGCCCGAGGCGCGGCAGGGCGCGATTCTCGACGGCTTCCCGCGCACCGCCCCCCAGGCGGAGCTGGTGGACCGCACCCTGGGCGAGCGCGGCCAGCGCCTCAACCACATCCTGCTGCTCGACGTGCCGGAGGAGGAGCTGGTCCGCCGCATGATGGCACGGGCGGCGCAGGAGGGTCGCTCCGACGACACGCCCGAGGCCATCAAGACCCGGCTCGAGGTGTATCAGCGCGACACGGCGCCCCTGATCGCGCACTACGCGCAGCGCGGCATCGTGCACCGCGTGCCCGGCACGGGCACCGTGAACGACATCGCGACGGAGATCAAGCGGATCATCGGGCGATGATCACGATCAAGTCGCCGCGGGAGATCGATACGATGGCGGCCGCGGGCCGCATCGTCTCGGAGACGCTGGCGCTCGTCGCCCGGCACGTCCGCCCCGGGGTCTCGACGGAAGAGCTCGACCGCGTCGCGGAGGACTTCATCCGCTCGCACCCGGGCGCGCGACCGTCGTTCAAAGGGCTCTACGACTTTCCCGCCACGCTCTGCACGTCGATCAACCAGGAGGTGGTGCACGGCATTCCGTCCCGGCGGCGCGTGCTCGAGGAAGGGGACCTGCTGAGCGTCGACGTAGGCGTGTGGCTCGACGGCCTGCACGCGGATTCCGCGGCCACGTTTCCGGTGGGCGCCGTGAGCCTGGAAGCGCGGCGGCTCCTCGAGGTCACGCGGGAGGCGCTGATCGCGGGCGTCGCCCAGGCCCGCGCCGGGAATCACGTCGGCGACATCGGACATGCCGTGCAACGGGTGGCGGAAGGAGCGGGGTTCTCCGTTGTACGCGAGCTCGTGGGGCACGGTATCGGGTCCTCGTTCCACGAAGACCCGCAAGTGCCCAACTACGGGAAGCCCAAGCGGGGCCCCCGCCTGATGCCCGGGATGACCATCGCCATCGAGCCCATGGTCAACGTGGGCCGCCCCGAGATCCGCACCCTCGACGACAAATGGACGGTGGTGACCGAGGACGGATCGCTGTCGGCTCACTTCGAGCACACGGTGGCGATCCTGGAAAACGGCGGACCGCCGCGGATCCTCACCACGCCGACGTGATCGCGCGCCTACGGTTCGCGCACGTCCCGCTCGAGTCGCTCGGCTTCCTCCAGGAGTTCCCGTCCCTTGGACGGCTGGGACATCGCGGCCAGGTTTACACGTACGTTTTCCAGGGCCCCCCGTCCCGCCGCTCGGGCGAGCAACTCCGCGACCTTGGCGTCCGAGCGGGCGTTCTTGTTGCCCATCTGCCCGATCTCGCGCGCGAGCAGCGCCAACCGGGCGGCGCTGCGCGCCGTCGTCATGGGCGGCCGCGCCGCCTGCAGCAGGGCCTCGTCGATCGCGTGCGTCCGCTGCGGCTGGTCCTTCGGGATCGCGTACGCGCTCATCACCGCGCCATAGGCCGCCGCGTCCAGGTCCACCAGGGCCCGCAGCGCGCGGCGCGCCTCTTCCGCCTCGGCGAGCAGGGCCTCGACCCGCTCGGCGACCGCCGCATAGGCCTGCCGGCCGAGCGTCAGCCGTGCGACCATCGCCACCAGCGCGCCCGCCATCGCCGCGGCTAAGGCCACGGCGCTCCCACCTCCGGGCGCCGGCGTGCCGCTCGCCAGGTCGTCGAGCCACGGATCGAGCGGGGCGCCTTCGCGCTCCCGGATCTTCGCCTCGAGCACATGGTCCATCGCGTCGGGGCACTTGAGGCACGCCGACCCCGCGCCGAGGATACCGCGCTCAGGGATGAGCCCCACGATTTCGCTGCGCGCGACGCCCACGCCCCGTCGCCGCGCCTCGGCCTCGATCGCCGCGAACGCGGTGACCGGCGACGTCGTGTCGATGTCCAGCAGGTTCATCGAGACTTGCGCCTGTCCCCCGACCTCGAAGCCGTTCGCCTGGACGGCGGGCAGCCCGCCGCCCGACGTCCGGATCTGCTTCGCGATCTGCTTCGCGAGCGCGACGTCCGTCGTGTCGAGGTAGACGTTGAACGCCACCAGGAAGGGCCGGGCCCCGACCGCCGTCGCCCCTGCCGTGGGGTGCATCCGCTTGGGCCCGAAGTCGGGATCGGCGGCTGCATCCTGTCCGATCCGCCCGCTCAAGCCCTCGAACTCGCCCTTACGGATGTCGGGCAACCGCTCGCGCTCGGGACGGGTCGCCGCCCGCGCGTACAGATAGATCGGGATCCCCAGCTCGGCGGCGGCGCGCTCGGCGAGGCGCCGGGCGAGCGCGACGCAATCGTCCATGGTCACGTCGCGCACCGGGACGAACGGCACCACGTCGGTCGCGCCCACGCGGGGATGCTCTCCCGTGTGCCGCGTCAGGTCGATGCGCTCGGTCGCCACCCGCATCGCGCGGAGCGCGGCTTCGACCGCCGCACCGGGGGGCGCGACGAAGGTGAACACCGAGCGGTGGTGCGCGGCGTCGGCCTGGACGTCGAGCAGCTTCGCGCCGGGGACCGAGGTGATGGCGCGCTCGAGCGCCTCGAGCGTCGCGCGATCGCGGCCTTCGGAGAAATTGGGCACGCATTCGACGAGTGGGGCGGGCATATCAGGCGCTCCTCAGGACCTCCAGCATCCACCGATGCATCGCCCGGTTGCCGGCGACGATGGAGCCGTGCTGCAACACATCGTCGGAGCCGTCGAGCGTCGTCACGCTGCCGCCCGCCTCACGGACGAGCACCACTCCCGCTGCGACGTCCCACGGCGCGAGCGTCAGCTCCCAGAACGCGTCAAACTGCCCGGACGCGACGTCCACCAAGTCGAGCGCCGCCGAGCCGGCGCGGCGGATGCCGCTCGAGGCCGCCATCACGGCGGCGAGCTGTCGCAGGTAGCGCTCGACCCCGTCCAGCTGCTTGAATGGGAACCCGGTGCCGATGAGGGCGTGCTTCGGCTCGGTGAGCGTCGAGACCGCGAGCCGGCGCTCGCCTTGCCAAGCGCCGTGTCCCGCGGCGCCCCAATACACGACGTCACGCGCAACGTCATGAATCACCCCGGCGGACAGCACGCCGCGTACCACGCACCCGATCGACACCGCGTACTGGGGGTAGCCGTGCAGGAAATTCGTCGTGCCGTCGAGCGGATCGACGATCCACACGACGTCGTTGGAGCGGGCCGCCGCGGGCGACAGTTCCTCGCCTACGACCGTCGAGCCTGGCACGTCGCGCGTGAGCACCGCGCTGATCAACCGCTCGGCGCCGCGATCCGTCTCGGTCACGAAGTCGTGCCGCCCCTTTTCGACCCAACCGGTGGTCGGCGCCGGGGCGTGCCCGCGGAGCAAGCCCGCGGCTTGGCCGGCGGCGCGTCTGGCGACATCGACTAAGTCTTTGAGTTCTCGCACCTTGCGGCGCTGGCCCCCGACGGCGTAGGTTGTGAGCCCATGGCGCGCGTCTTCTCCGGCATACAGCCCTCGGGCGAGCTGCACATCGGCAACTACCTGGGCGCGGTGCAAAATTGGGTCAAGCTGCAGCACCAGCACGACTGCCTGTTCTGCGTCGTGGACCTGCACGCCATCACCCAAGCCTACGAGGTCTCGACCCTGTCCCAGCGGACGCTGGACATGGCGATCGGGCTGTTCGCCTCCGGGCTCGACCCCGAGCGCGCGATCGTGTTCGTGCAGTCGCACGTCGCCGAGCACACCGAGCTCAACTGGCTGCTCAACACGGTGACGCCGCTCGGCGAGCTCGAGCGCCAAACGCAGTTCAAGGACAAAGCGCAGCGCCAGGAGAGCGTGCCGGCGGGGCTGCTCAACTATCCCGTGCTGCAGGCCGCCGACGTGCTCCTGTACGAGGCCACGCTCGTGCCCGTGGGCGAGGACCAGCTCCAGCACCTCGAGCTGATGCGGGAGATCGCGCGGCGCTGGAACGCCCGCTTCGCGAACGGCTTCGCGCTCCCCGAGCCGCAGGCGCTGCTCTCGACGGCGAAGCGGGTCCTCGGACTCGACGGCCAGGCCAAGATGTCCAAGAGCCTGGGCAATACGATCAGCCTGTTCGACACGCCCGAGACCATCTGGGAGAAACTCAAGCCCGCCGCCACCGACCCGGCGCGCGTGACCCGCAAGGACCCGGGGAATCCGGACATCTGCAACATCTTCACCATTCACCAGGGCTTCTCGCCGCCGGACACGGTGCGGCTCGTGGCGCACAACTGCCGCACGGCGGGCTGGGGCTGCCTCGACTGCAAGCGCGTGCTGGCGGACAATATGATAGCCGCGCTCACGCCCATCCGCGAGCGGGCGCGGGCGCTCGGGGCCGAGCCGCGGCGGGTGCGGGACACCCTGCGCGCCGGCGCCGCGAAGGCCCGCGCCATCGCCCGCCGCACGATGCTCCAGGTGCGGCGCCGGATGGGCTTCCTGGAGGGTGCCGCCGAGGGGAGTGGGGCCTGATGCAGCACTTCATCGAGCGGATGGTCGAGATGTTCCGCTTGGAGCTGTTCCTGCAGCTCTGCCTCGCGACGCTGTTCGGCGGCGCGATCGGCCTCGAGCGGGAGCTCGGCGGGAAGCCCGCCGGCCTGCGGACCAACATCCTGATCTGCATCGGGTCGGTCCTGTACACGAAGCTGTCGATCACGCTCGCCGCCGGGAACGCCGACCCCACCCGCATCGCGGCGCAGATCGTCACCGGCGTGGGCTTCATCGGGGCCGGCACGATCCTGCACGCGCGCGGAGCGGTCGTGGGCCTCACCAGCGCGGCGACCATCTGGGTGGTCGCCGCGATCGGCGTCGCGCTCGGCGCCGCCTTCTACTGGGAGGCTGCGGGCACCGCGCTGCTGGTGCTGCTCGTCCTCCAGGGACTCGGGCGCGTCGAGCGGCTCGTCGCGCGGCAATCCACGCACGGCACGTTGTCGATTCACGCCCGCCCCGACCCGACGGTGCTCGAGGATCTCGAAACGGTCGTGCGCCGTACGGGGCTCGACATCGAGCGGCAGGCGAGTCGGCGCGAGAACGTCGATGTCGTGATCGACTTCACGCTGCGCGGCCCCAAGCGGCTGCACGACGAGGCGATGATCGCGTTGCTCCATCACCCCAGCGTGCGGACGGTGTCGACGGGCGAGTGACGCGGCGTCTCGTGGTCGACCTCGCCTCGCCGCTTGCCGCCTGGCGCGTGCCGGGGACCGCGGTGGCGGCGATCCGCGAGACGCTGGGCCGCGGGTGGGAGGTGGTGGAGGTCGCCGCGCCCGCCGCGTCGGACAGTGACGGCGGCTCGGACACGCCGGAAGCCGCGGCGGCCGCGCGCGGCGCGGAGATCTATCTCGGCTACGGCGTTCCCGCGGGCGTCGTCGCGGCGGGGCGCGGGACGCTCCGCTGGGCGCACAGCGGAACGGCGGGCGTCGGGGCGAGCGTGCCGCGCCTCACGGGGACAGGGATCGTGCTCACGAACTCCGGCGGGGTGCACGCCGAGCCGATCGCCGACTGGGTGATCGCCGCCATCGCCTACTTCGCGCGTGCCCTCGACCGCATGCGGGAGCGTCAGGCGGCCGAGCAATGGGCGAGGGCCGAGTTCGCCGGCCTCGAGGTCCCGGTGCGCGAGCTCGCCGAGCTGCGGCTCGGCGTATTCGGTGTGGGCGGGATCGGCGGCGCCATCGCACGTCGGGGCGTCGCCCTCGGGATGAGCGTCGCCGGGGTGCGGCGGCACCCGGAGCGAGGCGGGCCGCCGGGCGTCCGCTGGGTGGGCGGCGCGGCCGATCTGCCGCGGCTCGCGGCGGAGAGCGACTGCTTCGTGATTGCGGCGCCTCACACCGAGGAGACGCGCGGGGCCGTGAGCCGGGACGTGTTGGCGCGCCTGCCCGGTGACGCGATCGTCGTCAACGTCTCTCGGGGCACGCTGTTGGATGAGACGGCGTTGCTTGACCTCCTCGACGCGTCTCGGCTTCGCGGCGCGGCGCTGGACGTGTTTGCGGTGGAGCCGCTGCCCGCCGGCCACCCGTGCTGGCGCCACCCCCGCGTGCTCGTGAGCCCGCACGTGGCGGCGGTGACGACGCGGTTCTGGGAGCGGGAGACGGCGCTCATAGTCGAGAATATCCGGCGCTATCTTGCAGGGGCGCCGCTCGTCAACGTGGTGGACCTGGAGGCCGGATACTAGTGGAGGAGAAGTCCAAGGGCCGGGCCAGCGGCGCCGTGACGCAGCCGCGCGGGATCGAGCACATCATCAAGGCGGCGATCGACCGCAAGGCGTCCGACCTGCACATCAAGGCGGGCGACGTCTTCCGGGCGCGCATCGACGGGCAGCTGGTGCCGCTCACCAAGCAGCGCCTCACGCCCGAGCAGACCAGGGCGATCGCGGCGCACCTGATCCCGAACGACGAGGACCGCGCCCGGATCGACAAGCTGCGCGACTACGACTGTTCCTGGGGCATGCCGGGCGTCGGGCGCTTCCGCGTGAACATCCTGCGGCAGCGCTCGTCGTTCATGATCGTGATGCGCGTCATCCCGTTCGACGTGCCGACGTTCGACACGCTCAAGTTGCCGGCCATCCTCTCGACCATCGCCTCCGCGGAACGGGGGATGATTCTGGTAACGGGGGTGACGGGATCGGGGAAGAGCTCGACCATGGCGGCGATCGTGAACCACATCAACCAGACGCAGCACAAGCACGTGGTGACGCTCGAGAATCCGATCGAGTTTCTGCACCGCGACATCAACTGCTCGGTGACGCAGCGCGAGATCGGCGTCGACACCGACGACTTCCGCGCTGGGCTCCGCGCCGCGCTGCGCCAGGACCCCGACGTCGTGCTGATCGGCGAAATGCGGGACGCGGAGACGATCGACACGGCCATGAAGGCGGCCGAAACCGGGCACCTCGTGATCTCCACCCTGCACACGCCGGACGCCGTGACCACCGTGAGTCGCCTCGTGTCGATGTTCCCGCCCGAGGAGCAGGAGAGCACGCGGTGGCGTCTCGCCGAATCGTTGCAGGCGGTGATCTCGCAGCGGTTGCTGCCGCGGCTCGACGGACACGGGCGGGTGGCGGCGCTGGAGATCCTGATCTGCACGGGAACGGTGCGCGACCTCATCAAGGACGTGAACCATACGCCCGGGCTGCACGACTACATCCGCGACGCGCGCGATCAGTATGGGATGCAGACCTTCGACCAGCACTTGATGGATCTGGTGTCGGAGGGCGTCGTGGGGTACGAGACCGCGCTGGCCGCGGCGACGAACGTGGCCGACTTCGAGCTGCAGGTGCGGACGCTGCGTCGCCGCTCGCGCGTGGTCCCGCCGGCGGAGGGCGCGCCTTCTCCCGCGCCTCCCGCGGCCCCCGCGGCCGCCCCGGACCGGCCTGCCGGGTTCACGGACGATCTGTCGAGCATGCTTCCGGGCCAGTGACAGCGCGGCCGCTCGCGGGGGTGCTTGCCCCCATCACCACGCCGTTCGACAGCGTCACCGGCGAAGTCGCGCCGGTTCATCTCCGCGAGAACGTGTCGCGGCTCATCACTGCGGGGCTCGACGGCGTGGTTGTCGCCGGATCGACGGGCGAGTCGTCGCTGCTCGATCCGGACGAGCAGCGCCGCATGGTCGCCTGGGCGCGCGAAGCGCTCCCGGACGCGCGGTGGCTGGTGGCGGGCACCGGCGCCGAGTCCACGCGGCAGGCGGTGATGCTGACGCGCGCCGCCGGCGCGGAGGGGGCGGACGCGGTGCTGGTGCGGCCCCCGGCGTACTTCGCCGCGGCCGTGTCGGCCGCGAGCCTCGGCGACTACTTCCGCGCGGTCGCGGACGCGAGCCCCGTGCCGGTACTCCTCTACAACATTCCCAAGTACACCCACCTGCCGATCGCGGCGGGCCTGCTGCAGCAGCTCGTGACGCATCCGAACGTGGTTGGGGTGAAGGACTCCTCGGGTGACATCAAGAACCTCGCCGCGTTCCGCGACGCGGCGCCGGCGTGGTCCGTCTTCGTGGGCTCGGGGTCGTTGCTCTACGCGGCGCTGGAGCTGGGGTGCGACGGTGGGATTCTCGCCGTGGCGTGCTTCGCCGCGGCGTCGTGCGTCGAGCTCGTCGCCGCCTTCCGCGCGGGCGACCGCGAGCGCGCCGGCCGGCTCCAGGAGCGCCTGGTGCCGCTCGACCGGGAGATCGTGGCGAAGCTCGGGCCCGGCGGCGTGAAGGCCGCGATGGACGCGGTGGGGCTGTATGGCGGGCCGGTGCGCGCGCCCCTGGCGCCGCTGGCGCCTGCGGACCGCGAGCGGGTGGCGCGACTCGCGTGCGCGTGAAAGCAGCGGGCGCGCGTTGACGCCCCCTCGCCGCACCCCTACCTTTCCCCCGAGGATGCTGCGACGCCCCGCCCCGTCGGGGCGTTTTTGCTGGGGGGGACCGTGTTCGGACCGAAGCGGCACTGCGTCGTCGTCGTCGGCGCGCAATGGGGCGACGAGGGCAAAGGCAAGATCGTGGACGTGCTCGCCGAGCGCGCGGACCTGGTCGTGCGCTACCAGGGAGGGGCGAACGCCGGACACACGGTACATACCGGCGCCGGGGAGTTCGTGCTGCACCAGATTCCGTCGGGGATCATCCAGGGAGCGGTGTGTGTCGTCGGGAACGGCGTGGTGCTGGACCCCGAGACGCTCTTCACGGAGCTCGACGCCCTGGCCGCGCGCGGCGTTCGCAGCGAGCACAAGCTGTACGTCTCGGAGCGCGCGCACCTCACGCTGCCCTACCACAAGCTGCTGGACCGAGCCCGCGAGCGGCAGGAGAAGATCGGCACGACCGGGCGCGGCATCGGCCCGACCTATGAGGACAAGTACGGGCGCCGCGGGATCCGCGTGGGCGACCTGCGGAATCTGGCGCGCGCGAAAGAGCTGGTGTGCGCGCGGGTGGAAGCCGCGAACGCGTTTCTCGAGCTGCTGGGCTCCGGCGAGCGGGCCGACGCGCGCGAGCACATCGTTCTGCTCGAGCGACTGGCCCCGCGGCTGCTGCCGCTCGCGGTCGATGCCGGGCGGGTGGTGTGGGAGGCGATCGAGCGCGGAGAGTCTGTGCTGCTCGAGGGAGCGCAGGGCGCGCTGCTCGACGTGGACCACGGCACGTATCCGTACGTGACGTCGTCCAACACCACCGCGGGCGGAGCGGCGGTCGGGGCGGGGATCGGGCCCACGGCGATCGACGCCGTCCTGGGCGTCGTGAAGGCGTACACCACGCGCGTCGGCAACGGGCCGCTGCCGACCGAAGCCGAGCCTACGCTGGCGCAGCGTATCCGCGAGCTCGGCGACGAGTTCGGCGCCACCACCGGCCGGCCACGACGCTGCGGCTGGTTCGACGCCGTGGTGGTGCGCTACGCGGTACGCGTAAACGGCCTCACCGGCCTCGCCGTCACCAAGCTCGACGTGCTCGATTCGTTCGCGGAGATCCCCGTGGGCGTGGGGTATCGGTTGGACGGTGAGACGCTCGACTCGATGCCGTCGGAAGTGGAACGGCTGGCGCGCGTCGAGCCGACCTACGAGGCGCTTCCCGGCTGGCAGCGGTCGCTCAGCCAGGTGCGCCGGCTCGCCGACCTGCCACCCGCGGCGCGGGCGTACCTGGACCGGCTGCAGGACTTGGCCCACGCGCCCATCCAGTACGTGAGCGTCGGTACGCACCGCGACCAGATCATCGAAGTGTCGTGACACTGACCCGTTAATGCTCGACCTCGCAGTCATCGGCGCCGGGCCGTGCGGGCTCGCGGTGGGGGCCGCGGCGAAGCGCGCGCGCCTGACGTGCTCGTTGTTCGACAAAGGCCCGCTCGTCGCGAGCTTGATGCGGTATCCCCTGTTCATGACCTTCTTCTCGACGCCCGAGAAGCTGGAGATCGGCGGCGTTCCGTTCGTCACCGCTGCGGAGAAGCCGACCCGACGGGAGGCGCTGACCTATTACCGCAAGGTGGCCGAGTACTTCGAGCTGGACGTCCGCCAGTACCATGAGGTGCGGCGGGTGACGCGCACCGCCGGCGGGTTCGAGATCGCGGCGCACCATCCCGGCACCCTGGAGCCGGAAACCGTCGCGGCCCGACACGTCGTCTACGCGACCGGCTACTTCGAGGCCCCCAACGCGCTCGGCATCCCCGGCGAGGACCTGCCGCACGTGTCCCACTTCTTCGTTGAGGCGCACCCGTATTGGCAGCAGCGCGTGATCGTCGTCGGAGGTGGGAACAGCGCCGTGGAGGCGGCACTCGACCTGTACCGCGTCGGGGCGCGCGTCACGCTGGTCCATTTTCTGGGCGAGTTCGACCGCGGCGTGAAGCCGTGGATCCTCCCCGACATCACCAATCGCGTGAAGGACGGGAGCATCGCGGTCCGCTGGTGCAGCCGCGTGGTCGAGATCGCGCGCGGGGCGGTAGTGATCCGCTCCGACGTCGATGGTCGACCCGAAACGCTGCCCGCCGACTTCGTGTTGGCGTTGACCGGCTACCGGGGCGACCTCTCGCTGCTGCGCTCCGTCGGCGTCCATGTGGACGACGTGACCGGCGTCCCGCGCCACAACGTCGAGACGATGGAAACGGACGTGCCCGGCGTCTACCTCGCGGGCGTGGTGGCGTCGGGTCTCGACGCCAACAAGATCTTCATCGAGAACGGGCGGGAGCACGGCGGGCGGATCTGCGACCACATCAAAAGCAAACCCCCCAGAGTCTCCCCTGGGGGGTGATCGCCTGCCCGACATCGTGCGCCCTAGAACCCGATGCGAGCGAGACGAATCCGTGCTCGCGGGTGACAAAAGGAGACCCCGCGCTCTCGTCGTCAGGGCGTGGGGCCGGGGTCAACCTCCGGCAGCCGGGCTGTCTCGCACCTTCGAGACCCCTTGGCTTTGCGTCCCGCCGTCGCCGGCGGTTTGCCCTGAGACAGAGATGTGCCGCCGCACTGATGGGCAAGAACAGTGCCGGCACAGTAAGCCCCGTCACAGCGGCACTAGCCGCGATTATGTGTCAGTCTATGCGTTGCAAAACGCCCGGTTTAATGCATAACGCTACATGGCGCCGGTAGTTCTTGTTGCGCCGACGGCGTTCAAGGGAACGCTGGGCCCCAGACAGGTAGCCGCAGCGCTGTCGGCCGGGATCCGGTGTGCACTGCCGGAGGCCTCGGTGCTGCAGTGCCCGATCTCAGACGGTGGCGACGGCTTGCTCGACGCCGTGCTGCCGCCGGGGTCGCTGCGCGAGCAACTGCGGGTGACCGGTCCGCTCGGCGAACCGGTCTCGGCCGCACTAGGCTGGGTGGACACCGAAACCGCCATCTTCGAGAGCGCCACCGCCTGCGGCATCGCGCTGCTCCAGCCCGACCAACTGGATCCCCTGCGCGCCACGACCCGTGGCGTGGGCGAGCTGATCTGGGAAGCGATGGAGCGGGGCGCGCGTGTCGTGGTCGTGGGGTTGGGCGGCTCGGCCACGGTGGATGGGGGCACCGGGGCGGCGCGCGGGCTGGGGTGGACGTTGCGCGATGCGTCCGGGGCGGCGCTTCCCGAAGGCGGCGGCGCGCTCGCGCAGCTCGCGGAGCTGGCCGGCGGGTGGGGCGTCGGCGGCCGGGTGATCGCGCTCGCCGACGTGACGACCCCGCTCGTGGGGTCGGACGGCGCCGCGCCGGTGTTCGGCCCACAGAAGGGCGCGGATCCCGAGGGTGTGAAGCTGCTCGCGCGGGGGCTCGCACGGCTGGGGGAGCTGATGGCCCGGCACGGGCGGCCCGACTTGGCGACGTTGCCGGGCGGAGGCGCCGCGGGCGGACTCGGCGCGGGGCTCGTGTTCTTCGCCAAGGCTCAGCTGGTGCCGGGAGCGGAGTGGGTGCTGTCGCGGGTCGGCTTCGACGCGGCGCTCGCCAAGGCGGACTGGGTGGTCACGGGGGAAGGGTCGTTCGATCGCACGTCGCTGGTCGGGAAGGCGTCGGGTGAAGTCGTGCGCCGGGCGCAGGCCGCGAGGAAAAAGGTCGCCGTCGTGGCGGGGAGGGTCGAGGGCCTGATCGGCCTGCACGCGCTCGACGGGGAAGGCCACACGCTCGACGCGGCGGGCATCGCGGGGCTAGCCGAGCGCGCGGCGCGCCAGGCCTTCGGGTTGCCCGCGGCCTAACGGCAGGTCTATACTTCCGGCCCTCTATGCCCGCCAAGGACAACGTGATGGAGAAACTCGTGTCGCTCGCCAAGCGACGCGGGTTCGTGTTTCAATCCTCGGAGATCTACGGCGGTCTCGGCTCCGTGTGGGACTACGGCCCGCTCGGCGTCGAGCTCAAGAAAAACATCAAGGAGCGCTGGTGGCGTTCGATGGTGCACGAGCGGGAGGACATCGAGGGCCTCGACGCGGCGATCCTGATGCACCCCAAGGTGTGGGAGGCTTCGGGCCACGTTGCGGGGTTCACCGACCCGCTCGTCGATTGCAAGCACTGTAAGAACCGCTTTCGCGCCGACGACCCACGGATCAAAGGCACGCCCGGCCAGCCGGACGCGCAGTGCCCGGTGTGCGGCATGAAGGGCACCCTCACCGCTCCGCGCATGTTCAACCTCATGTTCCGGACGTTCATGGGACCGCTCGAGGACGCCGCCGCGGTCGTGTACCTGCGTCCCGAGACGGCCCAGGGGATCTACGTCAACTACTTGAACGTCCTCCAATCGTCGCGGCAGAAGATCCCATTCGGGATCGCGCAGATCGGCAAGGCGTTTCGCAACGAGATCACGCCCGGGAACTTCACCTTCCGAACGCGCGAGTTCGAGCAGATGGAAATGCAGTTCTTCGTCAAGCCGGGCACCGATCCGGAGTGGTTCGAGTTCTGGCGCCAGGAGCGGATGAAGTGGCTCGTCGGCCTGGGGATCCGCCCGGAGAAGCTCCGCTTCCACCAGCACACGACGGACGAGCTGGCCCATTACGCCAAGGACGCCTACGACATCCAGTACGAGTTTCCGTTCGGGTGGCAGGAGTTCGAGGGAATCCACAACCGCACGAACTTCGACCTGTCGCGGCACCAGGAATATTCGGGCAAGAAGCTCGAATACCTGGACCCCGCCACGAGCGAGCGCTTCACCCCGTACGTGGTGGAGACGTCGGCGGGCGCCGACCGCACGGCGCTGGTGACCATGGTGGACGCCTACGGCGAAGAAGAGGTGGAAGGCGAGACACGCGTGGTGATGCGCTTCCATCCCGCGCTCGCGCCCCTCAAGGCGGCGGTGTTCCCGCTCGTGAACAAGGACGGCATGCCCGAGCTGGCGCGTCGCATCCACGATGACGTGCGCAGACACTACAACGTTTTCTACGACGACGGCGGCTCGATCGGCCGCCGCTACCGGCGCCAGGACGAGGCCGGCACTCCGTTCGGCATCACGATCGACGGCCAGTCCACCCAGGACGGCACGGTCACCGTTCGTGACCGCGACACGCTCAAGCAGGACCGCATCGCGGCGGAGCGGCTCGTGGGGTATCTGGCGGACAAGCTCAAGGGGTAGTGCGTTTCGACGACTTCCGGGCGATGGTCGAGCGCCTCGCGCGCGACGTGCCGCCCGAGTTCCGCGACGGGATCGTCGCGATCGACGTGAGCCCGAAGACCGTTCCGCATCCGGTGCGCGGCGACGTGTACACCCTCGGCGAGTGCATTCCCCTCGAATGGAGCGGGACAGGTGCGAACCTGCAATCGCGGATCGCGCTCTATCATGGCTCGTTCGCCGCGCTCGCGCGGCTGGGGGGCTTCGACTGGCGCGAGGAGGCGTGGGACACGCTGACGCACGAGCTGCGGCACCATCTCGAGTGGCGGGCCACCGCGGGCGCGCTCGACGCATATGACTGGGCCGCCGAGGAGAACTTCAAGCGGCACGAGGCGCTGCCGTTCGATCCCGACTTCTATCGGTCGGGCGAGGTGGTCGCCGACGGCGTCTACAAGCTCGATGACGATGTGTTCATCGAGCGGAGAGGGGAACGAGGGAAGGGGGAGGCGTTGGACTTGGTGTGGCACGGACGGCGGTACCGCGTCACCCTGCCGTCCGCGTCCCGGCCGCCGGCCTTCCTCACGCTCGAGGGCCTCGACGAGCCTCCTCCCGGGGACGCGGTTCTCGTGCTGCGACGCAAGCCCTCGCTTCTCGACTTACTGCGCCGGAGCGTAGCTCCGCTCCAGCGCCGCGTGACCGTGGAGCGGCTCGATGGCTAAGCGAGTGTTTCTCGACACGAGCGATCTCCTGTTCCGCTCCAAGCTGGCGGGGGCCGTGGCCGCGGCGGGTGGTGACGTGACGCGAGACGAGGCGGCGTGCGACATCGCCGTGGTGGACGTAGAAACTCCGGGAGTGTCCGCCCGGATCCGGGCTCTGGCGGGCAGAGGGGTCGGCGTGCTCGCATACGGGTCGCACGTGCGGGCGGACCTGCTGCGCGCCGCCCGCGACGCGGGAGCCCTCTCGGTGCCGAACTCGATGGTTGAGGAGAAACTGCGGAACCTGCTGCAAACGGTGTAGGGGCGCAGCATGCCGCGCCCCTACCGCGATCCGCTTGGCTATCGCGTCTGTTACTTCGAAGCCACCTGCACCGCGATCTGCCGCGGCTTCGCCTTCTCCACCTTCGGCAGCGTCACGGTCAGGACGCCATGCTCGTAGCTGGCCTTGATGCCGTTGGCATCCACCGTGGCGGGCAGCGTGAAGCTGCGCTCGAAGGTGCCGTAGGTGCGCTCGTAGCGGTGCACCCGCTCGGTGCGCTCCTCGGCGACCTGCTCCTTCGTGCCGTGGATCGTGAGGACGTTGTTCTCGAGCGAGATCTTCACGTCCTCCGGCTTGACGCCCGGCACCTCGGTGACGATACGGATCGCCTCCGCCTCCTCGAAGATGTCCACTGGGGGCACCCACGATGCTCCGGCGTTGTCGCGATACTGCCAGTCGAGGTTGGCCAGGGTGTCGCTGAGCAGCCGGCCGATCCGGTTGCCGACGTTCAGGACATCAGCGTTGCGCGTGGTCAGGAACATACCCTTCGCCTCCTTATTTTTGTTTTGATGCGAGGCCGGAAGGTTGCTCCGGCTCTCGGCACCGGCGCTACGCAACGGCCGTGCCGAGTTGGGCCCGGTCGAGGTTGCCAGGTTGACGCACCGCGCGTCCAGGATGGCACGGCGGCTGTCAGCTTTGCACGGTCCGACGGACGGTCTATCTTTCCAAGCGATGATCCACTCGACGACGGTGTCGCTGCCGCCCCAGGAAGTGCTCGCGCGCGCGAAGCAGTTCTTCGCCGAGCGGGTCCCGAACGCCGCGGCCTTCGTGGAGAAGGAAGGGCCGCAATACCTGGTGTTGCGGGGCCAGGGCGGGGAGGAGCTGGTATTGCGGGCGTGGGCGGACGGAGAGGGGGATGGGGGGGGCAAGGCGCGGGTGCGTGCCGCGACGCTGTTCTTCGACCAGGCGTTGGATCGGTTCTTCTCCACGCTGCCGCTCGACTCGGGGGTGGAGGTGTCGTGACGGCGGTGGCCGAGCGCTTCGCTGTGCGGGTGATGGTGACGGACGCCTGGGACCAGGTGTTCCTCGCGGTCGAGCCCGCCACGACGGTGGCCGAGCTCAAGCGGCAGGCGCTCACGCAGGCACTGAAGCGCCGGGACGTGCGGCTCGAGGACTACGTGGTGAAGTTCCGCGGCGCCGCGGTGGCGGACGAGTCCACGACGCTCGCTGCGCTGGGCGCGGTCGCGAACGCGCCGTTCATCGTTCTCCCCGCGCGGCGCCAGCCGGTGCGATGAAGCCGTACCGCCCGCCGAGCCGCGCCCTCACGACCTGCGCGGTCGGGTTTCTGGCGCTCGACGCGCTGCTCCTCGCGTACAGCGGATTCAGTCTCGGTCGGCCCCTGCTGGTCGTCTGGGCGGTGGTGTGCCTGGTCGGCATGGTGCTCGTCATCATCGGGTGGCGGCACTACCGCCGCGCGATGGCGGACCTGGACCGCGCCCGCCGGGAGATGCGCGCGGAAGTGGAGTCCATCCGAGATCTGTTGCACGACAAGCATCTGCACAATTGAGTCGCTCCCTCCGTCGTGTTTCCCACCCTGAAGGGTGGGCTCGGCTCAACGTCGTCCTGAAGGACTATGTCCTTTAGGACCGTGCCGTGCCGAGCCCAGGCTTCAGCCTGGGGATAACCCGCGGACCTGCTGCCCTCGATCCCATGCCTGTCCCCGTCCTATTCCACCCGGCGTGCCGCCTGCATGACCCCGGGCCCGGTCATCCCGAGCGCCCCGAGCGGATCGAGGCGGTGCTCGCGGCGCTGCGCGCGCCGGAGATGGCCGCGGTGGTCGAGTGGTGCGAGGCGCGTCCCGCCACGCGCGATCAGGTCGAGCGCGTGCACGCCGGGCGCTATCTCGACGCGCTCGAGCGGCTGGCGGGCGCCGGGGGCGGTGCGCTCGACGCCGACACCTTCATGGGTCGTGACAGCTGTGAGGCCGCGCTCGCCGCGGCGGGCGTGGCCGTCGCGGCGGTGGAGCACGGCATCGCCCACGGCGCCGCATTCGGCGCCGTGCGCCCGCCGGGGCACCATGCGCTCGCCGCCCGTGCGATGGGGTTCTGTCTCATCAACAACGTCGTGGTGGCGGCACGCCACGCGCAGCACCTCGGTAGGCCGCGCGTGCTGATCGTGGACTGGGACGTGCACCACGGCAATGGCACGCAGGCGCTGGTCGAGCGGGACGCGACCATCCGCTACGTTTCGATGCACCAGTATCCGTGGTATCCCGGCACGGGCGCCGCGGACGAGCGCGGTGTGGGAAACGTCTTCAATGTGCCGCGGCCGCCCGGCCTCGCCCGCGACGTGTACGTGCGCGACCTGTTGGCGGCGGTGGACGCGGCGCTCGCGGATGGCGGGTGGCGGCCGAATCTGCTCCTCGTGTCGGCGGGTTTCGACTCGCTGGCCGGCGATCCGTTGGGCGGGTTCACGCTCGAGCCCGCGGACATGGCCCTCTGGACGACGGTCCTGCGCGAGCGGGTGGCGCCGGCGGCGGTCGTCGGACTGCTCGAGGGCGGCTACCGGCTCGATCTCCTCGCCGCCGGTGCACAGGCGCACGTGCGCGCACTGGCGTGATCGACCGCGTATTTTTCGATGCTCGACCGAGGACTCGATGGCCCTGAAGCTCGCCGCCGACGTGATCGCTTTGAAGACGAAACACCGCTTCGTCATCGCGCGCGGCGGGGACGACGATTACCGGGTCGTCTGGGTGCGGCTCACGGACGGAGACGGCGCGGAAGGGTGGGGGGAGGCGGATCCCTCGCGCTACTACGGCGAGACCGCGGACACCGTCCTCGCCGTCGTCAAGCGACTCGAGCCGTATCTCCCGAAGGACCCCTTCGATCTGGAAGCGGCGGAGGCGACGTTCGCGCGGGTGGTCCCTCAGAACGGCGCAGCGCGGGCGGCGCTTTCGGCCGCCCTGCACGACCTGGTCGGGAAGCGCCTCGGCCAGCCGATGTGGCGGTTGTGGGGGCTCGACCCGACGCGGGCGCCGCGCTCGTCCTTTACGATCGGGCTCGACACCGTGGAGAAGATGCGCCAGAAGGTAGCCGAGGCGTCGTCCTATCCGATCCTCAAGGTCAAGCTCGGCACCGAGCGTGACGAGCAGATCCTCCGCGCCATCCGCGACGCCACCGACAAACCGATCCGGGTGGACGTGAACGCGGGATGGACCCGCGAGCGGGCGATCCAGATGCTGCCCATCCTCAAGGAATACGGCGTCGAGTTCGTGGAGCAGCCGCTGCCGCCCCACGACCTCGAGGGGCTCGCGGACCTGCGCCGCCGGGGAATCCTGCCCGTCGTCGTGGACGAGAGCTGCATCGTGGCGGGCGACATCCCACGGCTGGCGGGCGTGGTGGACGGCATCAACATCAAGCTGGCAAAGTGCGGCTCGTTGCGCGAGGCGCTGCGCATGATCGCCACGGCCCGGGCGCACGGGATGCTCGTCATGGTGGGGTGTATGATCGAGTCGTCGCTCGGCATCACGGCGGCCGCCCACTTCACCCCCCTGGTCGACGCGGCCGATCTCGACGGTGCGGCCCTGACCGCGAACGATCCGTTCGCCGGCGCCACGATCGAGGGGGGGCGGATCCGACTCCCCACTGGGCCCGGCCTCGGGGTCCGCCGGCGCGAGTGAACGCGCGGCTCGGCCTCGGCCCGTGAGCGGGCGTGACGCCTCCGCTTCGGCAGACGGTGTAGGGGCGCAGCAGGCGGCGTCCCTACCGCAGCCGCGGTTTGCCGAAGTTGTCCTCCCGGTTCCGGTTTCCCGCAGCTACACGTATCAAGTTCCGGAGGAGCTCGCCGGGCGCGTCGTGCCCGGCGCGCGGGTCGTGGTGCCGGTGCAGCGGCGTCAGGTCGTCGGCGTCGTGACCGCGGTCGACGCGACGGCCCCGCAGGCGGCGGCGAAGGCCGTGGTGGCGGCACCCGACCCGGAGCCGGCCCTCAGCCCCGCGCTCCTCCAGCTCGGGCTGTGGATGGGGCGGTATTACGGCGCGCCGCCGGGTCTCGCGCTGCGCGCGCTGCTCCCCGGCGCGCTGTGGAGCGTGGCGCATCCCACGGGCCCTGCCGAGCGGGCGGAGCGCGTGCTCGTGCTGGCCGCCGCGCTGCCGTCGTTGCTCGAGCGCGAGCGCGCGTTCCGGCGCTCGCCCAAGCGGCGCATCGCGTACGAGGCGGTGGAGGCGATCGGCGGCTCGGCGCCGGTGCGCCACCTTGTCTCGCAATTGAAGCTCTCCCCCACCGTGCTCGACGGGCTCGTGCGGCAGGGGCTCGCGCGCTACGCCGACGTGCCCCGGCCGCGCGATCCCTTCGCCGGGCTGTCCTCACCGCCGCCGCCCGACCTGACCCCCGACCAGCAGCGCGTCGTGGCGGGAGTCCTCGCGACCCCGGTCGAGACGCCCGTCCTGATCCAGGGCGTCACCGGCTCGGGCAAGACCCTCGTCTATCTCGAGGTGCTGCGCGGCATGGTGGCGGCGGGGCACGGCGCGATCCTGCTCGTGCCGGAGATCGCGCTCACGCCTCAGACGGTCGCGCGGGTGCGGGGCGTGTTCGGCGATCAGGTCGCGGTGCTGCACTCGGGGTTGTCGGACGGGGAGCGGGCCGACGCGTGGCGCGCGCTGCGCGGCGGCGAGCGGCGGGTGGCGGTGGGCCCGCGGTCCGCCGTGTTCGCCCCGGTGCAGCGGCTCGGCGCGATCGTGGTGGACGAGGAGCAGGAGGCGAGCTACAAGCAGGGCATCGCGCCGCGCTACCACGCGCGGGACGTGGCGCTGGTGCGCGCCCGGCTCGAGGGCGCGCGTGTGCTGCTCGGCAGCGCGACGCCGTCGCTCGAGACGCTGCACCTCGCGCGCACGGGCCACGCTCGGTCCTTCGAGCTGCCCCAGCGGATCGGCGCGCGGCCGCTCCCGCCCGTCGAGGTGATCGATCTGCGCAACGCGCCGCGGGTGCCCGAAGCGCGCGGCCTCCCCTGGAGCACGGCGCTCGACGAGGCGGTACGAGACGCGCTGACGCGCGGGGAGCAGGTGATTCTCCTGCTCAACCGTCGCGGCTTCGCGACTTATCTCCAGTGCCCGGCGTGCGGCGACGTGCCCGACTGCCCGCATTGCGCCATCGCCCTCACGGTCCACCAGACGCCGCCGGCGTTGCGCTGTCACTACTGCGGGCACGAGGAGGCGATCCCGACCCGCTGCCGCGCGTGCGGCAAGGAGACGCAGCGGATGCGGGGGCTCGGCACGCAGCAGCTCGAGCGCTTCGTCGCCCTGCGGTTCCCGGCGGCGCGCATCGCGCGCATGGACCTGGACACGACCAGCACCAAGTGGGCGCACCACCGCATCCTCGACCGCGTCGCCCAGGGGAAGGTGGACATCCTGCTCGGCACGCAGATGATCGCGAAGGGGCTGGACTTCCCGAATGTGACCGTGGTCGGGGTGGTGGATGCGGACACCGGGCTCAATCTCCCGGATTTCCGCGCCGCGGAGCGGACGTTTCAGCTCGTGGCTCAGGTGGCCGGGCGGGCGGGGCGTGGCCCCAAGGGCGGCCGCGTGTACGTGCAGACGCGGGCGCCGGGCCACCACGCCATCCGCGCCGCCGCGGCCCATTCCGTCGCCGAGTTCGTGGCGGCGGAGCTGCCGCAGCGCGCCGCGCCCAATCCGGCGTACCCGCCGCACGTCGGGCTTGCGCGGTTCGTCGCCTCGCTCGAGGATGCCGGCGCCACCGAGCGGGCGGCCGAGCGTGTCGCCGCGTGGCTGGCGCGCGCCAACGCCGAGCGGTTGAGCGGCGCGCTCACGGTGCTCGGCCCCGCGCCGTGTCCGATCGAGCGCCTGCGGGGACGGTGGCGCTGGCACGTGCTGGTGAAAGCAGCGGAGCCGCGCGCGCTCGGACGGGTGGTGCGGGCGTGGGGCGCGCGGTCGCGCGGCGCCGTGGTCGTCGACCGCGATCCGGTGTCGCTCCTGTGAAATGCGGAGTGCGGAATGTGGAATGCGGAATTGATTGGCTGGCGTCGGGAGCCGGAGCGGCGGTTCGAGTCGGGCACTGCCATTCCGCATTCCGAATTCCGCATTCCGCATTAGCTTTCTCTCCCTGTGAGTCGTCCACGCTTTCAGTATCGGCCCCCGGATTTCGACGCGCCTCCGCTCGCGGCGGCGCCCGAGGCGCACTTCGAGCCCGCGCCCGCCGACGGCGTCCTGCCCGACGGCTTCTTCTCGACCACCAACCTGCCGACCTACGTCAAGACCGCGGGGACGTGGCGCCGGCCACGCCTGCCGCGCATGGACTGCGTCATCGTGCTCCACCCGCCGGGCGACCTGGTGGTGACGGAGCCGCGTAAGGTGCGTCGGGGGCAGGCCGTCGCGGTGGGCACGGAAGAGGACGGCAGCGAAGGCATCTTCGTGCACGCGGAAGGCTTCCTCGGTGGCAGCCACAGCGCGAACGAGTTCGGCTTCATGCAGACCGAAGTCTCGCGTGAGCGGCCGGTGGACTACGCGGTGCTGGCGCAGCTCCTGGGGGAGGAAAAGCAGCGCGCCGGGAAGATCGTGTGGGTCGTGGGACCGGCGCTGGTGCACGCCCGCGCGCGTGAGGACATGATCTGGTTCATCAGGAACGGCTACGTGCAGGCCTTCCTCGGCGGGAACGCGGTGGCGGTGCACGACCTCGAAGCGGCGATCTTCGGCACCACGTTGGGGATGACGAGCTCGGGGCAGGGCGTGGAGGGCGGCCACGCGCTGCACATGCGCGCGATCAACCAGGTCCGGCGCGCGGGAGGGATCGCCGCCGCCGTGCGCCAGGGGCTGGTCACGACCGGCATCATGCACGCCCTCGTCGGCCACGCCGTGCCGTTCGTGCTCGCGGGCTCGATTCGCGACGACGGGCCGCTCCCCGAGGTACTCGCCGACACGCTCGCCGCGCAGGACGCGATGCGCGAGATCACGACCCAGGCGACGTTTGCGGTGTTCGTGGCGACGGCGCTGCACGCGATCGCGGTGGGGAACATGCTTCCCGCGTTCGTGGATGCTCCCACCCCTGACGACCTGCGCCCGCTCACGACGATCTGCGTCGACCAGACCGAGTTCGTGGTGAACAAGCTGCGCGACCGCGGCACGCACCAGGCGTACGGCGTGGTGACGAACGCCCAGGACTTCATGCACGTCTTGCGCTTCTACGTGGAGCGATGGGAGCAAGCGCCGGCGCCGGCTACCGTCCTCCGGTAGAGCCGGGCCGGGGGCCGGGGTGGGCCAAGCTCGCCGAGGCCGTCGCCGCGCGCGTGGCGCCGTCCGAGATCGACACGATCTATCTGTTCCGGCCCCTGAAGCGCGAGGGGCGCGAGTGGGGTACGGCGGTGGTGGCGTGTCGGGCGGCGGCGGGTGGGCGGTTGCGCGTCTATACCGCGCGCTACATGCTGGTCGTGCGCGGCAAGGACCGAGGGCAGTCGAAGGTCGAAGTGGAAGAGACGGCCCTCTCCCCCGCCGAGGTCGTCGCGCAGGTGATGCAGGCCGCCGCCGAGCGCAGCGGCGACCCGGAGCCCCCCGTGGCGGTGGGCCCGGCGGTTTGGTATGAAGGCAAGGAGGTGAGGGGTTGATCGAATCACGAATGTTCGTGCCCACCAAGGCCTTTCTCACGAAGGGCGTTGGTCGGCACAAGGAAAAGCTGACGAGCTTCGAGATGGCGCTGCGGGATGCCCATCTCGCGAACTTCAACCTCGTACGCGTCAGCTCGATCTTCCCACCGCACTGCGAGCTGGTGGACCGCGAAGAGGGGCTCTCCCTGATGCAACCCGGCCAGGTCGTGTTCGCGGTGATCGCGGAGTCGGCCACCAACGAGCCGAGCCGCCTCGTGGCGGCATCGATCGGGGTCGCGATGCCCGCCGACCCCACGCACCACGGCTACATCTCGGAACACCACAGCTTCGGCCAGAACGAGGTCTCCTCGGGCGAGTACGCCGAGGACCTGGCCGCCTCCATGCTGGCCACCGTGCTGGGCGTGCCGTTCGACCCCGAGAAGGCCTGGGACGAGCGCCGCGAGCAATGGCTGCTCTCGGGTGAGATCGTGCGCACCATGAACGTCACGTCGACCGCCGAGTGCGGGGACGACGGCCGCTGGACGACCGTGGTCTCGGCAGTCTGCTTCTGCGGGTGACGACGTTGACCGCCTCCCGCCCCGCTTCCACCCCCTGAACCCCTCCTTCGGCCTGGCGCTCGTCGCCGGGCTCCTGAGTTTTCTCTCCCCCTGCGTCCTGCCGCTCATCCCGAGCTACGTGGGGTTCCTTACCGGCCTGACCGTCGAGGAGCTCGAGGTGCGGCGCGGGACGGCGCTGGTCCATGCGCTGTGGTTCGTCGGCGGGTTCTCCCTCATCTTCATCGCCCTGGGCGCCACGGCCTCCGCGCTGGGCGCGCTCCTGCTCCACTCGCAGGTGTGGATCGGCCGGCTCGGCGGGATCGTCGTGATCCTGTTCGGGCTCTACCTGCTCGGGATCGTGCGGCCGGGGTGGCTGCTGCGCGAGCGGAAGGTCCAGCTCGCCCGCAAGCCGCTGGGATATCTCGGGTCTGCGGTCGTGGGCATCACGTTCGGCGCGGCGTGGACTCCCTGCATCGGGCCGATTCTGGGCGCCATCCTCACGCTCGCGGCCGCCGAGGCGAGCGTCGGGCGAGGCTCGGCGCTGCTCGCCGCCTACTCCCTTGGGCTCGCGATTCCGTTTCTCGTCACGGCGTTGGCGCTCGACCGTTTCCTAGTGTGGTTCCAGCGGTTCCGGCCCTACGTGGTCTGGGTCGAGCGGATCGCGGGCCTGCTGCTCCTCGTGCTGGGGCTACTGCTCCTGACCGATCGCTTTACCTTGATCGCGGGCTGGCTGCAGGGCCTGACGCCGGAATCGCTGAAGAGCCGGCTGTAGGCGCCGGGCCGAGCCCAGGCTTTAGCCTGGGAACTCCGTGGCCCGATTCCCTATATTACTCCGGCGATACGCTATGAGAGGTCTCTCCCATGATCGGCAATAAGCTGCTGCGACTCGCCGCCGCCCTGGCGGCGGCGACCGTCTTCGGGTGCGTCAAAGGCGAACAGGCGAACCAGTCGGCCGACTCGACGGCGCGCAATCTGACGCTCGCCCCGACCGAGTCCACCGCGGCGATGAAGGACGTGCCGGCACGGAACACCGAGCCCGTGAAGCACGCCTCCGCGAAGAAAGCGCCGGCGAAGCCGGCGGCACCGACCACGTTGACCGCGGCGGCCGGGACCCGCGTGGCGCTCACGGCGAGCGACACGATCAGCACGCGGCACGCGAAGGCCGGGGACGCCTTCAGTGCGACCGTCAGTCAGGACGTCAAAGACGCCGAAGGGCGCGTTGTCATCCCTGCGGGATCGACAGTACACGGCACGATCGACGCGGCGGAGCCGCGGCCCAATCCTAACTCGCCCGGCAAGCTGGCGCTCAGCGTGCACAGCGTCACGGTGCGGGGGGCCAGCTATTCCATCGAGGGCAGCGTCGTCTCCATGGACACCGTGGAGCAGGGCCGGGGCGTGACGAAGGCCGACGCCGCGAAGGTGGGCGCGGGCGCCGTCGCGGGCGCGATTGCGGGGAAGCTCCTCGGGAAGGACACCAAAGGCGCGCTGATCGGCGGCGCCGTGGGCGCCGCGGCCGGCGGGGCGGCGGCCCGCGCGTCGCGCGACATCGATATCGTGCTGCCCAAGGGCGCGGCGGTCACGGTCAAGCTCGCCGCGCCGCTGACGGTGAAGCGCGGCTAGCGCCTTCCCTCAGTATCCCGCTGCACCGCCGCCGCGCCGCGGATCGGCCACACCGACCCAGCCGGCGGCGGTGCGCGCGATCGCGTTCACCTCGGTCTTGTAGCCCCACACCTCCACCTTGTGTCCCATCGCTTCGAGCGAATCGAGGGACGATCTCAGGAATCCCCCGCGCTCCACGTAGATCGCGTCCGGCAGCGCCTGGTGGTGGAGCCGGGGCGCCGCCACCGCGTCGGCCAGCGGCATCCCCTGGTCGACCAGGTTGCTCAAGACCTGATAGACGGCCGTCGTGATGCGCGAGCCACCCGGCGAGCCCAAGACGAGGAACAGCCGGCCTGACGGATCGAGCACGATGGAGGGCGTCATCGCTGACAGCATGCGCTTCCGCGGAGCGATGGCGTTCGCCTCTCCCTGGACGAGCCCGAACAGGTTGGGCTTTCCCGGCGCGGAGCTGAAGTCGTCCATCTCGTCGTTCAAGAGGAAGCCCGCGCCCGTCACCGTGACCGCGCTCCCGAAGTCGTTGTTGAGGGTCGTCGTGCAGGCCACCGCGTCGCCTTCGGCATCCACGATGGAGTAATGCGTGGTCTCCGGCCCCTCGAAGCGAGCGCCCCCCCCTCCCCCCCCGAACGGCGGTGTCGGGGTCGCGTGGTGCGCGTCGATAGCGGCCCGCAGCTCCGCGGCGTATGACTTGGAGAGGAGTCGCTTGAGCGGCATGTCCACGAAGTCGGGATCACCGAGGTACGCGTTGCGGTCGCGGTAGGCGCGACGCATCGCCTCCGTCTGCAGGTGGAGCAGCGTCGCGCTCCCGAAGGTCGGGAGCGGGCTGAACCCCTCGGTCACATTGAGGATCTCGGCCAAGGTCACCCCGCCCCCGGACGGCGGCGGCATGGTGTACACGGTGTAGCCGCGGTACGCGATCTCGATTGGGTTGCGCCACTTGGCGCGGTAGTGCGCGAGGTCCTCGGTCGTGATGAGCCCACCGCCGCGCTGCATCTCCTGGACGATCAGGCCGGCGATACTGCCGCGGTAGAACACCTTGGGCCCGCTGTCCGCGATGAGCTCGAGCGTGCGGGCGAGATCAGGCTGCACGAATTGGGTTCCGGGCGCCGCCGCCTCGCCGTTCACGAGGAACTGCGCTCGCGACGCCGGGAAGCGGGCGAGCCGCTCGGCCTCCAGAGCGATCTGACGGCTGCGGGAGGGGTCGAGCGGGTATCCCTCGCGCGCCAGCGTGATGGCGGGCGCGAGCAAGTTCTTCCACGGCAGCCGTCCGAACTTCCGGTGCGCCTCGAACATGCCTGCGACGCTCCCCGGCACGCCGACCGAGAGATGACCGGTGAGGGAGGCGGCCGTGACGTTGCCACCCGAGTCGACGTACATGTCGCGGCTGGCGTGGGACGGCGCGACTTCGCGGAAGTCGAGCGCGCGCACGGTCCCGTCGCGCATCCGGATGACCATGAACCCGCCGCCCCCGATGTTGCCGGCGACGGGATGGACGACGGCGAGCGCGAACCCGACCGCCACGGCCGCGTCGACCGCGTTCCCGCCGCGGCGCAGGACGTCCACGCCGACCTCGCTCGCGAGCGCGTGCGACGTGACGACGATCGCGTGGGCTCCGGCGACCGCGCTGGCGCGCTGGGCGAGCGGCCAGTCGGAAGCGATGAGCGGCCGGCGGGCTGCTTCTGGCTGGGCGTGCGCTCCGGGAGCGGCCGGCGCGGCCTCAGCGGGAGGGACGGGGGTGGCCGGGAGCGCGGGGTTGGTTTCCGGCGGCTTGACGCCGCCGCCGCACGCGGCGAGGGCCAGCAGCCCGACGACGAGCGATCGGCGCATGTCGAATTGTGCACGTTGACCCGAGTTCGGGTCAACGTCTAACTTGGGGCCACCCGACACCATATGATGACCGTTCCTTCTCCTGATTACCTCGATCCGCGCCTCACCGAGCAGCGGAATCCCCGCACGCAGCGCATCGATGTCGCCGCGACGCTCGAGATCGTGGATTTGATCAACGCCGAAGATGCCACGGTGCCCAAGGCGGTGCATGCCGTGCGCGGCGACGTCGCCCGGGCGATCGATCTCGTGGTCGCCGCGCTTCAGCAAGGGGGGCGCCTGGTGTACGTGGGCGCGGGCACCTCCGGCCGCCTCGGCGTGCTCGACGCGAGCGAGTGCCCGCCGACGTTCGGCACGCCGCCCGAGCTGGTCGTGGGCGTGATCGCGGGCGGCTACCCGGCTCTCGTGAAGAGCAGTGAGGGTGCCGAGGACGACGTGAACGCAGGGATGGAGGCGATGGACCGGGCGAGCGTGAGCCCCAAGGACTTCGTGCTCGGCATCGCCGCGAGCGGCACGACGCCGTTCGTGCGGGCGGCGCTGGCGCGCGCCCAGACGATCGGCGCGGCGACGGGGCTCGTCTCCTGCTCCGATCCGCCCACGCTGCTCGTCGAAACGTGTGACGTGTTGATCCTCCCCAAGGTGGGCCCCGAGGCGCTCACCGGCTCCACCCGGATGAAGGCCGGCACGGCGACCAAGCTCGTGCTCAACACCGTCTCGACCGGGGCGATGATCCGGCTGGGCCGGGCGTACGGCAATCTGATGGTGGACCTGATGGCCGTGAGCGACAAGCTGCGGGATCGCGGGGAGCGCATCGTGATGGAATGTTGCGGGGTGAATCGCGTCGCGGCGCGCCAGGCGATCGACGCGGCGGGCGGGAGCGTCAAGCTCGCCATCGTGATGACGCGGCGGGGCGTGCAGCGGGCCGAGGCCGAGCGATTGCTCGCCGCAGCGGGCGGGTTTGTGCGACGGGCCGTGGGCGACCCACCGCCGGTGGCCGAGGCTCACGGCCCGCGATGACGAGCTGTCTCGCCATCGGGCTGATGTCGGGGACCTCGCTCGACGGCGTCTCGACGGCGCTCGTGCGACTCCGCGACGACCCGCTGGACGCGGAGCTCGTCGCGTTCCGGCAGGAGCCCTACACGGCGGCGGAGCGCGGGCAGATCATCGATACCATCGCGCGCGGCGGCTCGAAGGAGCTGGCGCTGCTGCACGTCGCGCTCGGCGAGCGGTTCGCGGGCGCCGTGCTCGGGTTGCTGGTCGTGGCCAAGGTCGCTCCGCGAGACGTGGCGTTCGTCGCCTCGCACGGCCAGACGATCTGGCACGAGCCGGGTCGGGCGACGCTGCAGCTCGGTGATCCCGCCGTGATCGCGGAGCGGGTCGGAGCGCGGGTCGTGAGCGACTTCCGGGCGCGCGATGTGGCCGCGGGCGGGCAGGGGGCGCCGCTCGTGCCGCTCGCCGATGTGATGCTGTTCGCGCACCCGGAGCGCGGCCGGCTGCTCTTGAACCTCGGCGGGATGGCGAACGTCACCTGGGCGCCGCGCCGCGGTGTGACCGAAGGCGCCGTCGCGTTCGACACCGGTCCCGGCGTCGCCGTGATCGACGCGGTCACGCGTCGGATCGACGCGGATGCCGCATTCGATCGCGACGGCGAGCGGGCGCGCCGCGGCAAACCCATCCAGAAAGTGCTCGACACGCTGCTCGGCGAACCGTTCTTCGAGCAACGCCCGCCGAAGAGCACCGGGCGTGAGCGCTTCGGGCTCGCCTTCGCCGACCGCCTGATCGAGCTGGTCGAGCACGCCGGAGGGTCGGCAAACGACGCCGTCGCCACGGCGACCGCCCTCACGGTCGAGACCGTCGCCCGGGCCATCGAGCGCTGGACGCCGGCGGGGGCCGGGGCGGGCGCGGACGCCGAGCTCGTCGTCTCGGGCGGCGGGGCGCGCAATCCGGTGCTGGTCGAGCAGCTCGCGGCCCGCGTGCGCCCGCGGCCGCTGGTGCCGTTCGATCGGCTGTTCTTCGACGGGGAAGCGAAGGAGGCGCTGGCGTTCGCGTTTCTAGGCTACCTCACGCTCGCGGGGAAGGCGGGGAACCTGCCCGCCGCCACGGGGGCGCGGGGCCCGCGGGTCCTCGGCCGCATCAGCCCGGCGTGACCGCGTCCCTGGCGCGCCTGGTGTTCCCCGCGCTGCGCTGGCGGCGTGAGAGTTTCGAGCACGAGCGGGCGAAGATCGACGCGGCGCTCGGGGTGGGCGGGGGGGTCGGCGGCTTCATCGTTTTCGGGGGAACGCGGGACGCGGTCGCTGCGCTCACGAGCGAGCTGCGCGCCCGCGCCGGCCGGCCCCTCCTCATCGGCGCGGATCTCGAGCGCGGCCCGGCGCAGCAGGTGCAGGGGCTCACGGAGCTGCCGCCGCCCGCCGCCCTGGGGTTCCTCGACGATCTCGCGGCGACGAGCGCCTGCGGGGTCGTGACTGGCGTGGAGGCGCGCTCGGTCGGCATCAACTGGGCGTTCGCGCCCGTGTGCGACCTCGACCTCGAGCCCAGGAACCCGATCGTCCAGACTCGATCCTTCGGCGCCGACCCGGTGCGCGTCGGCGAGCAGGCTGCGGTATGGATCCGCGGGCTCCAGGAGCACGGCGTGCTGGGATGCGCCAAGCATTACCCCGGGCACGGCCGCACGACGCAGGACTCCCACGCGACCCTACCGCGCGTCGCCACACCGGCGGGCGAGTTGCAGCAGACGGATGGGACGCCGTTCGAGTACGCGATCCGCGCCGGCGTCGGGAGCGTGATGAGCGCGTTCGTGGCATATCCCGGCTGGGACGCGTCCGGGCGCGCCGCCAGCTTCTCGCCGGCGATCCTGGGCTATCTCCGCGAGACGCTCAACTTCGGTGGGCTCGTCGTGACCGACGCCCTGATCATGGCGGGCGCGAGCGCCGCGCAGCCGGTGCCCGCCGCCACCGTGACCGCGGTGGCCGCGGGCTGCGACGCGTTGCTTTACCCGGAGGACTTTCCGAGCGTCGTCGCGGCGCTCGATCGCGCCGTCGGCGCGACCATCCCGACGGCCCGAGCGGACGAGGCGCTGGCGCGCTACGAGGCGGCGGTAGCCGAGTGGGGACGGGGGACGTGGGACGTGGGAGGGGTCGACTTCGACGCCCACGCCGCCTTCGCGGACCGGCTCGCGGACCGAGCGGCGCACGTCGTACGCGGCGAGCCACCCACGATCCACCTCCCCTTAGCCGTCTCGATCGTGGATGACGACGTCGGGGGCCCGTACACGGTCGGACCTCGGGACGTGTTCCATCGGACGCTGCGCGACGCGGGGATCTCTCTCGCGCAACGTGCAACCGGCAACCGGCAACGCATCATCCTGGTATACGCCGAGCCGCGGTCGTGGAAAGGACGGGCGAATCTCGGGGCGCGCTCGCGCGCCCTCGTGCGGCGGCTCGCCCCCGGGGCGCGGCTGGTCCTGTTGTTCGCGCACCCGCGGCTCGCGTCCCAGATCCCTGGGCGAGCGCCGATCCTCTGTTGCTGGCACGGACAGCCGCTGATGCAACGGGCGGCGGCGCGGTGGCTGCTGGCGCGGGTCAGCTAACTGCTGTGCCGAGCCGAGGCTTCGGCCCGGGAATCATCAACGGAGTTGCTTCAGAAATCCCACCACGTACACCGCCGGCACTGCGTAAATGATCTTCCCTTGTGACTCCCGGTTGCCGCCGTACAGCACCGCCGCGACGCGCCCGTCGCGGTCGAACATCGGGCTCCCTGACGAACCGGGCGCGCCGTAGCCGTCCACCTGCACCAGGTTCGACAACACCTTGCTGACGGTGCCGACGGTGAGCGTGGGGTCTGCAATCACGGCGCTCTCGAGGCGCTCCATCGGCAGGTCCTCGCCGAGCGGATAGCCGATGATCGCCACGGGATCGCCTCGCTCGAGGCCGTCGCGATCGCGCGCGAAGCCCGAGACACGCGGCGTCCCCCCGCGGATGTCCACCTTGACGGCGCCCACGTCCGCGGAATCGGCGATGCCCACCAGGCGGCCGGGGAACCACTGCTTGCTGCCCGAGAACTTGATGGCGATGCGGCGGGGCCGGCGGTCGCCGCCCTCACCCACGAGGACGTGTTTGTTGGTGACGAGCAGGCCCTGGGAGTCCGCGGCGAACGCGGTGCCGCTGACGATCTCGGTTGTCGAGTACTCGACGACGAGCAGCGCGATGGCGTCCTGGTTCTGCCGCGCGATGGCGCGATAGTCCACGGCGACCGCGCCCGCGAGCCCCCGCTGACGCGCCTCCGCGCTATCGAGCTCGGCTCGCAGCCGGGAGACGGCGCGCCCGTCGCCGCTCGAGCCCGCCGCGGCGAGCTCGGTCGAGAGCCGCGCCACCTCCGCCTGCGACCGCCGCAGCGCGTCGCGCACGCTCGCGAGCTCCGTCTGAAACCGTTCGAGGAGCTGCTGCGCCGCGCCACTCATGCTGTTGGCACGGGCCTGGAGACGGGCCAGCTCGCGCGCGTCCCGCCCCGCCGTCCACTGCATCCAGCCGAACGCCGCGCCCACGCCCACGAGCACGCCCATCAGCAGCTTGGTCGTGCGCCGCAGGTGGCTGGTCTGGCGTGCCACCTCGGCTGCGATCCGCGCCGTCGTGCTCGAGCGCCATCGCGGGAACGCGTCCCCGGGCGCGACCGCCGGGTATTGCTCGCGCGTCGAAGCAAGCCGCTCCGCGGACGCCCGGGCCGCGGCGGAGACGGCGTCCGCGTCCGGCTCGTCGGTGACCACGTGGAACGCGACGGCGGGACCGTTCGGTCCGAAGCCGATCACGTCCCCGTCCTTCAGGCTCACGTCCCCCGAGATCCGCTGGCCGTTCACGAACGTCCCGTTGGTGCTGCCAAGGTCGCGCACCACGAACGTGCCGGCCTGTCGGACGACGGCGGCGTGGCGCGACGACACGTCGAGGTCCCGCTCCGCGTCGAAGCGGACGTCCGACAGGGGGTGGCGACCCAGGCCAATGTAGGCTTTGCGGAACGTCTCGATCTGTCCGGCGCGGGCGCCCGACAAGAACGTGAACCGTGCGGTCACAGGCTCCGGAGAGCGAGGTAGAGTGCGATGGCGACCGCCGCCACCGCCACCAGCGCGAGTGCGACGACGCGCCAGCGACCCTGGCGCGCAGGCACGGGCGTGGCGCTTCCCGTGTAGACGGGGACGGGCTCCGTGCTCGTCTCCGTATCGATGAGCGGGTAGACCTGATGACCGACCTCTTCGCCGGCGCCGACGGGACGCAGCCCGTCGCCGTCGAACCGCGCGAGGACGACCGTGATGTTGTCGGGCCCGCCCCGCTCGTTGGCGAGTGTGATGAGCCTGTCGGCCGCGGCGTGCAGGTTTGGCTCACGCGCCACGACCTCGGCGATTTCTTCCTTCTTCACCTGGCCCGAGAGCCCATCCGAGCAGAGCACGAGGATGTCGCCACGCCGCACTTCCTGATGCGTGAGATCCACTTTCACGCGGGCGTCGGGGCCGAGCGCCTGGAGGATGATGTTGCGGCGCTCGCTCTTGGCGGCTTCTTCCTCGGTCAGCTCGCCGGCCTCAACCAGGCGCTGCATCAGCGACTGGTCCTTGGTGAGCTGCACGGCCCGGCCGTTGCGAATCAGGTAGGCGCGGCTGTCGCCCACCTGGCTCAGGTAGAAATGATCGCCCAACACGCCGACCGCGGTCGTAGTGGTGCCCATCCCGCGCACGTCCGGATGCGCCTTGGCGTAGGCGTGAATGTGGCCGTTCGCCACTTCCACCGCCTCCTTGAGGCGGTACGCGAACCGCTGCGGCGTCGTCTCCCGCTCGCCGCCCCAGGCCCGGAGCATCTGCTGGTAGATGGTCTCGGTCGCCATCTCGCTCGCGAGCTCACCCGCGGCCGCGCCGCCCATGCCGTCCGCGACGACGAACAGCGACCCGCGCTCCCCCACGTCGTGCTCCCGCACATTCGGCAGGAGCGACGCCTCCCGGCGCGTCAGGTCCGCGACCAAAAAGCGGTCCTCGTTGTGGTCGCGTGTCTTGCCCAGGTCGGTCTTGGCGAAGACCTGGACCTTAATGGGCTTGGACGAGCGTCCGAACATGGTCTAGGACTGGCACTGGCTCTCCGCGAGCGTCCTGTACGTCGTCGACCCGGGATCGAGACTCCGGGCGCGCGCCACCCACTCGCACCCTCGCGAGCGGTCCTGCAAGCTGAAGAAGGCGTTGCCGACCACGAAAGCGGCATAGGCCTGGTCGGTTCGGCCGATCCCCGCAGCATTGTAGATGTCCTGGGCCGAGTCGCGCACCATGACGGCCGTTGCTGGGGCGAGCTTCTCGAGGAACAGGTCATCGAGCAGGCTCCGGGCCCTGGTTACCGCGACGCGCGGCACGGTGGGGCCGGGCCGCGAAGTCCCGACCGAGTCGTGTCGCGCGGGCTGCACCGGCGCGAGCTGCTTCGCGGTGTCGGGTCGCACGGTGCCGTCCGTCTTCTTGCCGCCCAGCAGCACGGCGCTCGCGCCGCCCGCCGCGAGCACGACCGCCGCGCCGACGGCGAGGCGCACGACCGAGCGTTGCTTCGCGGTCACTGGCCCGGGCTGCGCCGCCTCGAGCAGCTGGGTCCGCTGCGCCGCGTCTCCGCGGGTCGCGGGGAGCGGCGCGGCCGGAGCGGCGCCGCGCGGCAGCCCGACCACGCCCGCGACGTCGTTCGCGAGCTTGGCCGCCGACTGGTAGCGGTCCGCGGGCGAGCGGATGAACGCCGCGTCGAGCGTCTCCTGGAGCCCCGGCGGGAAGTGCCGATCGGGCCGCGCCGCTGCGAGTCGCAGCGGGTCGTCCGTGAGCCGCTTGATCATCGTCTCCTGCACGCTGGTGGCCTCAAACGGTAGCTTCCCGGTGAGCATCTTGAAGAGCACCAGGGCGAGCGAGTAGATGTCGCTCCGACCGTCGAGCTTGTCCCCCGAGAGCTGCTCGGGGCTCATGAACTCGGGCGTGCCGACGACCAGGCCGGTCTTCGTCACTTTCTGGGTGTCGTCCCCCCCTACCGCCTTGGCGATCCCGAAGTCCACCACTTTGACGACGTCGGTGCCGTCCCGGCTGCGGGTGAGCATGATGTTGTCGGGCTTCAGGTCGCGGTGCACGATGCCGAGGTCGTGCGCCGCCTGCAGCGCGTCCGCCACCTGCACGAAGATGCTGGCGGCCCGGTGGACCGGCAGCGCGCCCTCGCGCGCGAGCAGGTCGGTGAGCGGCTCGCCCTCGATGAACTCCATCGCGAGGTAGATCAGCCCCTCGGGCGTCTCGCCGAAGTCGTAGATGGCGCACACGTTGGCGTGGGTGATGCGGCTTGCGTTCGCCGCCTCGCGGTTGAAGCGGGCGACCGCGTCGGGGTCGTGCACCATCGCGGGGTTCATCACCTTGATCGCGCTCTTCCGCCCCATCTTCACGTGCTCGGCGAGGTACACTTGGCCCATCCCGCCCTCGCCCAGCTTCTTCAGGACGTGGTAGCGGTCCGCCACCACCTGGCCCACCAGGTCGTGCGCCGGCGACGAGGCACGGAGCGTCTGCCCGTCGTTCGGGCAGAACCGCACGTCGTCGGCGTACTCGTTGGAGCAGACGGGACAGATCTTCACGTCGGGATCTCGATGCGCAGGAGCTTGTCGCCGACCAGCACGCGCGAGCCGTGCGTGAGCGGCATGTCGCCGCAGGCGGCGATCGCGACGCCGTTGCGGCTGCTCGCGTCCAGGACCACGAAGTCCGCGTCCTCGGAGCGGATCATCGCGTGCCGCGCGCTCATCGAGGGATCGTAGGGGAACAGCCAGTCGCCCTGCTCACGGCCGATCACGACGTCGCGGCCCGGGGAGAGCTGGAGCACGTCGCGCGCGCTGCCGTCTACGCGGAGCTGCGTCAGGCTCGCGATATCGGCGCTCGGGATGAGGCTGCCCATCCGCTTGGTGGCGTCGGCGTCGGCGGCGTACGGCCCGGGATAGCCCAGCCGCCGGAACCGGATCACCTGCGAGCCGATGAGTAGCAGGTCGCCGTCGATCAGCCGGCGCGGCGCCTCGAGGAACACCCACGTGCCGTTGCGGCTGCCCAAGTCCCGCACCACCAGCGTGTCCCGCTCCCAGGAGATCTTGGCGTGCAGCGGCGAGAGAAACACGTCGTCGGGGAAGCGGATGTCGCCGTCCAGGCGGCCGATGGTCGTATGCGGTGTGCGGCGCTCGAAGCGCTGCTGCGGATCACCCGCCTCGTCGAGCAGCACGAGCACGATCGGCGTGACGGCCCGCGCTCCGGCCGGTCCCGTCGCCGGCGAGCGACGTGGCGCGGCGGCCTCGACCAGCGGGGCGCCGCACGTGCCGCAGAACCTGGCCCCGGAAGTCACGGTCAGGCCGCAGCGCGCGCAGCTCGGCCCCGAGCCGGGGGCGGTAAGCCGGCGGCCGCAGTGCGCGCAGAACGGCAGGCCGGTGCCGACCGGGCTTCCACAGAAGGGGCACCCGACCGTTTCGGATCGGGGTGCAGCCGCGGCTGGCTGGGGGACGACGTGGGTACCGGGTACGGCGGTCGGACTGATTCCCGTGGGCACCTCCAACGGCTTCAGTCCTGTGGGCTTGCCCGTGGGCTTACCGCAATCCATGCAGAACTGCGCGCCGGGGTCGTTGTCACAGCCGCAGTAGGCGCAAGCGGTCACGGGGGAGGGTGCTCCACAGGGGGCACAAGTTACGGCCTGGCAATCTATTCGGCAAATTGACGGCTCGAAAGGGCCGATGCTACCTTGCGCGCCTGTGCGATCGCTCGGCGCGCTGCTCGTTGGTGTCGCGGCCGGGTGCGCGAGCCCGCGCCCCGGGGTTGCGCCCGTTCCCTCCGCTCCGGTCGCGCCGGCGCGCGACGCGTTGCGGATCAGCGTCGTCTATCCGGAGACCAGCGCCGTGGTCCAGGCGCACGATTCGTCCTTCCTGTTCGGCGCCGTGCACGGGGGTCGGGGACCCGCGAGCTTGACCGTCGACGGGCGAGCGGTGCCGCTGCTCGCGAACGGCGCCTGGATCGCATGGGTCCCGCTTCCCGACGACACCGTCGCCCAGTTTCGCCTCGTGGCGCACGCCGGCGCGGACTCCGCCGTGACGCTGTTTCCGGCGCGGATCGCGCCCCGGTTCCGCCCGCCGCCCGGCCGCGCCGCCTGGATCGACACGACGAGCTTCGCGCCGGCGGGGAGCCTCGCGCTTCCGGTGGGCGAAGGCATCCAGCTTGCGGTGCACGCCGCGCCGACGGCTGCCGTGCGCCTGGTGCTTCCCTGGGGCTCCACCGTGCCGCTGCTCCCCGACACGCTGGCCGCCGAGCCGACGTGGGCGGCGCGGGCGTTCGCGACCGACACGGCCATCGTCCACCTGCCGCCCGCTACGGGACGGTACGTTGGCTGGCTGCCGGCTGCGGCGCTGTGCGCGGACGGCAAGACCGCGTGCGGCGTGCTCGAAGTGGTCGCGGCCGGCGACACGGCGTGGGCGCGCTGGCCGCTCACGATCGGCCTCGTCGACCTGACGTTCCCGACGGTCGTGGTGCTGAACGATGACACGGCGCGCACGGGGAGGACGGACAGTCTCACGACCGGCCGCGCCGTGCCGCACGGCACCTACAACTGGTTTTTTCCGACGGGGACGACGGCGGTGCTGTCGGGCCGTTGGAATGACCAGGTGCGGCTCCAGCTCTCGCGCAACGCAGTGGCGTGGGTGACCGCAGCCGACGTCGTCGCGCTCCCCGCCGGCACGCCCCCGCCGGGCGGGACGGTCGGCTCGGTGCGGCTCCTCCCGGGGCCGAAGTCGGTCACGCTGCGCGTGCCGCTGCCCGCGAGGCTGCCGTTCCAGGTGACCGAGGGCGAGAAGAGTCTCACGCTCCGGCTGTACGGCGGCGCGTCCGACGTGAACTGGATGCAGTACGGCGGGACCGACGCGCTCGTCACCCGCATGCGCTACGCGCAGCCGGCAACGGACGAACTGACGATCACGCTCGAGCTGTCGCGACGGGTGTGGGGCTACCGCACGCGGTTCGACGGTCGCGACCTGCTGCTCGACGTGCGCCGGCCGCCCAACATCGACGCCGACCGTCCGGTGCGCGGCCGCACGATCGTGCTCGATCCCGGCCACCCTCCCCTCGGCGCGACCGGCCCGACCGGCCTGTGGGAGCCGGTCGCCACGCTGGCCGTGGCGTTCAAGGCCAAACAGCTGCTCGAGCGGGCCGGCGCGAGTGTGCTGCTCACGCGCACCGACTCGACCCCCGTCGAGCTGTTCCCGCGGACGCGCTTCGCCGAGCTGCATGACGCCGACGTGCTCGTGTCGATCCACGCCAACGCTCTCCCCGACGGCGTGAATCCCTTCACGAGCAACGGCACCAGCGTGTACTACTTCCAGCCGCGGAGCGCGGCGCTGGCGCGGGAGCTGGACCGCGCGCTCGTCGCGGAGCTGGGCGTGCGCGACCTCGGCATGGGTCGCGGCGATTACGCGCTGGCGCGCCCGACCTGGATGCCGGCGGCGCTCACGGAAGCGCTCTTCATCATGATACCGGAGCAAGAGGCGATGCTCGCCAGCGAAGACGGCCAGTGGCGGTACGCGCGGGGGCTGGTTCGCGGCATTGAGCGATTCTTGCGCGACCGGGCGAGGGAGCCGTGAGCACGGTTGCACGACGGCACGATGGCACGTTCCCCGGCGCGCGCGGCGGACGATCGGGCAACGTGCCGTCCTGCCGTCGTGCGGCGTTCCTCGTGCTTCTGCTGCTCACCGGGCGCGCCCACGCCCAGGTCGATCCGTCGGGGAACTGGCGCACCCTCCACACGCCCCACTTCCGCGTTCATTTTCGCCCGGCCTATCGCGCCGTGGCCGTCACCGCAGCACGCGAGGCGGAGCGGGCCTACGCGCTGCTCGCGACCGAGCTGCATCCACCGCGTGGTACCGTCGACCTCACGCTGGGCGACGACGTCGACGGCTCGAACGGGTTCACAACCGTGTTTCCGTCGAGCCGCATCACCATCCTCGCCCCTCCGCCCGCCAACGATCCTGGACTGCTGCTGTACGACACCTGGCTGCGCCTGGTCACCACGCACGAGCTGGCCCACGTGTTCCATCTCGACCGCTCCCGGAGCTTCTGGCGGCTGGGCCAGCGTGTGTTCGGGCGCGCGCCGGGGCTGTTTCCAAACGAGTATCAGCCGATCTGGGTGATCGAGGGACTCGCTACCTACTACGAATCGAAGTTCACGAACGGCGGGCGGGTGCGGGGCAGCTTCCACACCCAGCTGCTCGCCGCGGACCACGCGGCCGGCGTCTCGCGCTCGGCGTGGGACGCGCAGCCGTTCACGCGCTGGCCGGCCGGCTTCATCCCCTACGCCTACGGCAGCCGCTTCCTTCATTATCTCGCAGCCACGGGCGGAGACTCTGTGGTGCCGCGCCTGGTCGAAGCCACGTCCGCGCAGCTGATTCCGTTTCGCGTCGGGCGCCAGGTGGCTCGCGTCGCGCCAAGGCGCACGCTCGCGGGCGCGTGGCCGGAGGGAACGCGGCCGGAACCCGCGCGGGGACTGCAGCGGTCCCCGGCCGACACGAGAGTACTCGCCCGCGGGCTGCGGAACGAACCCGTGCCCAGCGTTTCGGACGACGGCCGCTGGCTTGCGTACCTGGCGGACGACGGCAAAGGCGTGAGCGAGCTGCGGCTGCTCGACACCCGCACGCTCCGGCAGGTCGCCGCCCACGCGGTCAACGGCAACGTGAGCTACGGCTGGCTGGGCGACACGCTCGTCGTCGCGCAGCTCGACTACACGACGCGCTGGCGCATCCGCAGCGACCTGTATCGCTGGGTGCCGGGGGGGCGCGGGGGGAGCCGCACGTGGCGTCGCGAGACGCACGCCGCCCGGCTCGCCGAGCCCGCGGGAGGAGGGGGTCGCTTGGCCATGCTCCAGTTGGGGCCCGCCGCCAACCGACCGACGGTGCCGGCGCCGGAGGAGCCCGCGGGCGCGACCTGGGAGACGGTCGTCCCGTCGCCGAACGGTCGATGGATGGCCGGCACCCGCAACGCCGCGGGTCGCTGGGCGTTGGTGCGCTGGCCGGCCGATTCGCCGGCCGCCGCGCGAGTGCTGGTGGAATCGAGCGGCGCGCTCGCCGATCCGGCGTGGACGCCCGCGGGGCAGCTGCTGTTCGTCGCGGACCCGACGGGGTTCCCCCAGGTGTATCGGTGGCGCGACTCCGCCGGGGGGCGAGGCGGGGCAGGGGGGGGAGGTGCGGCGCCGGTCACCGCGGAGCCGCTCGGCGCCCGCGCTCCCGCGGCGCTCGCGGACGGCACGGTGCTGTATGCGGCGCTCACGGCCGGCGGCTGGGAGCTGCGGCGCGCGCCGGCGCTGGCGGGAGATGGGGGGCCACGCGCCGAGTTCCCGCCGCCCGTGCCGTTCGATTCGGCCCCCGCCGTGCCGGTGCGCGAGACCGGATACGCGGGGTGGCCGTCGCTCCGCCCGCACTTCTGGATTCCGTTGTACCAGAGCGCGGGACCGACGGGACGGTTCGGCGGTGCCTTCACCGCCGGCCTGGACGCGGTGGGTCGTTTCACCTACGCCGCCGATGTGTACGTCTCGCCGCAGCCGTTCCGGGCGGCGGGCAACTTCGCGCTCGTCGCCGACGCGCTGGGCAACCCCACGCTCGACCTCTCGGCATCCAGCTCGTGGACGAACCTCGCCCTGCCGGCGGGCGCGCCGAACCTCACGCTCTCCGAGCTGGATCAGGCGGCGGCGCTCGGCGCGACGTTCGTCATGCGCCGTTGGCGCCGCCTGGCGAGCGTGCGGGTCGCAGCGGAGCTCGAGCGCACCCGCTACGCCGCGATCCCGGACACGTCGCTCGCGACCGTCTGCCCGGGGTGCGGCGCACAGGATCTCGTGGGCGGGTCGGTGACGCTGACGCTGTCGCGCCTCGTGGTCGGCGCGCTGTCGGTGTCGCCCGAGAACGGCTTCGCGTGGTCCGCGACGTACCGGCGCCGAGAGGAGCAGGGAAGCACGCGCTGGTCGAACGAGCTGCGCGCTCGGCTCGCGCTGTACGCGCGGGTGCCGGGCCTCGGCGGCTTCGCCCACCACGTGCTCGCCCTGCGGCTCGCCGCTGGCGGCAGCAACGGACCGCTGGGCACGCTGTTCCAGGTGGGCGGCGTGTCGCCGGCGGGCGTGAACCTCGTCTTCGCGCCGTCGCTGAGTGCCACGCGCGCGTTTCCGATCCGGGGTTATCAGACGGGTGAGTTGCGCGGCCAGCGCGCCGCGGCGGGCAGCGTGGAGTACCGCTTCCCGCTCGCGCTCGTCAGCCGGTCGCTCGGCCACCTCCCCATCGGCGTCGACAAGCTCTGGCTCAACGCCTTCGCCGACGCGGGTGACGCGTGGGATCCCGGTCAGTCGCCGCGGCTGACGCGGTTGCGCTCGGCCGGGCTCGAGCTGGCGGGCGATGTCGCGCCGAGCTACGCCTTCTTGCTGCGGGTGCGGCTCGGCCTCGCGGCTCCACTCGCCGCGCCGCCGTCGGGCGCGCCGCAGCGGCCGCGCGCATACGTCGCGCTCGCGTCCGACTTCTGAATCGCGCGCCGCTGAGTTGACACCCACTCCGGCGCATCCGTACTATTCACCGTCTCCTCGGAGAACGGATGTACTGTTCCCGCTGTGGCACCCAGAACGACGACACCAGCAAGTTCTGCCGCTCTTGTGGGCTGGATCTGACGACGGCGACGCCAGTCGGCGCCGTCCACGACCACCACCCGGAGGTGACGGAGCTCGAACTCGTGCGGGACCAATTGAAAGACGAGTACGACATCCTCGACGAGCTGGGTCGCGGCGGGATGGCGATCGTCTTCAGGGCTCGCGAGAAGCAGCTGGAGCGGGACGTTGCCATCAAGGTCCTGCCGTTCTCGCTCGCGTTCGACAAGGAATTCGTCGAGCGGTTCCAGCGGGAGGCCCGCACCTCGGCCAAGCTCGAGCACCCCGGCATCATCCCGATCTATCGCGTCGGCAAGAGCGGCCGCGTCATCTACTTCGTCATGAAGTTCCTGCGCGGCAAGCCGCTCTCGAGCGTGCTGGCCGCGCGCGGCTCGCTCCCGCCCGGCGAGATCCGCCAGGTCCTGGTCCAGGTCGCCCGCGCCCTCGCCTACGCGCACAAGAGCGGCATCGTGCACCGCGACATCAAGCCCGACAACATCATGTTCGATGAGCACGGCATGGCCGTCGTCACGGACTTCGGCATCGCCAAGGCGGCGACGGGCGGCAAGCTGACCGGCACGGGGATGTCGATCGGCACGCCGCACTACATGAGCCCGGAGCAGGCCCGGGCGCAGGCCCTGGACGGCCGCAGCGACGTGTATTCGCTCGGCGTCGTCGCCTACCAGTGCCTCACCGGCCGCGTGCCGTTCGATGGCGAGGACTCGTTCTCGATCGGCTACAAGCACATCATGGAAGAGCTGCCCACCCCGCCGCTCGAGAGCTACGATCAACGCACGCTGTTCGAGATCATCAAGCGGATGATGACGAAGTCGCCCGACGATCGCTTCCAGACGGCCGACGACCTGGTCCAGGCGCTCGAAGCGGGCGGGAGCTTCGCCGCCGTGGGACTCGCCACCGCGCCCACGAAGGCGATGCCCTCGCTCGCGGGCGCGCGCATCGCCGGCGCGCCTACCACGCCGCTGCCGCGTGTCTCGGGGCGGCCGGGGGCCGGAGAACCCCATAAGCGCTCCGTGGCGGCGGGCATCGCGCTCTGGGTGTTCGTGGTCGCGCTCGGGCTCGGCGGGCCCGGACTGTACGCGTACAAGAAGGGCCTGTTGTTTTTCCCCCACGTCGCGCTGCGCGACTCCGCCGCCGCGGTGCTGCAACGCGACACCGCCGCGCAGCGCATGCTGTCCGACACCGGACCTCCACCTCGGGTCGACTCGACCGCGACGACGCGGGCCGCCGACACGGCCCACGTGCGTGCGGTCGCGCCCGGGACGCCCGGGCGCCTCGCGCTCCAAGGGTTGCCGCAGGGAGCGCGCGCCGCCCTGGACGGCCTCCCGCTCCGCGGCTCGCAGGCCGATGTGCCCCCGGGCGTCCACAAGCTGTCCGTGCAGGCCGCCGGGTACGCTACCTACGAGCGCCAAGTGATCATCAGCCCGGGCGCGGCGTCCACGATCAGGGTCGACATGGAACCCGCGATGGGCGATACGAGGGGTGGGCCGTGCGACACGTACGGTCCGGCCTACAATCAGGACCACATGTGCTGGGACTCGCGACCGGTGCCGCTTTCGACCACCAAGATTCCGGTCCCCGGAGACGCGCCGATTTTCCCGCGAGCCGCCGTCCTGCTGGTCCATGTTTCCCGCGACGGGGAAACGATGGAGGCCCGCCTGTTCGTGCGCTCCAACGTGGAGACCTTCAACGATCAAGCGCTTGACGTCGCCAAGACCCTGCGCTGGAACCCCGCACAGAAGAACGGCGAGCCGGTGGACGCCTGGGTGCAGTGGCAGTTCGTGCCGGAGCGGCAGTAATCCACATCCATCCGACGGCTTTCATCGCGCCTGGCGCGGTCGTACTGGGGGACATCACCCTGGGCGCGCGCGCCAGCGTGTGGTACGGCGCCGTGCTGCGCGGCGACATGGCCGCCATCGTCGTCGGCGAGGCGACCAACCTCCAGGACGGCACCATCGTGCACGTGGACGACGGCAAGCCGGCCCGCATCGGCGCGCGGGTCGGCGTGGGGCACCGCGCCATCCTGCACGCCTGCACCGTGGAGGATGACTGCCTGATCGGGATGGGGAGCATCCTCCTGAACGACGTCCAGATCGGCGCCGGCAGTGTCGTGGCAGCGGGTGCGGTCGTGCCCGAGGGAACCCGTGTGCCGCCTGGCTCGTTGGTGGTCGGCGTGCCGGCGCGGGTGACGCGTGCCGTGGACGACGCGCTCCGCGAGCGCATCCGGTATACCTGGGAGCACTACGTGGCGGAAGCCCAGCGCCACCGCGCCGGCGCGTTTCCGCAGGCTCGGCCAAGTTTGTGATGTGAATTCCCCGAACCCCTTACACGCCCGGCGCAGTGCGCGAGCCTTGCTCGGGTCGACGCGCGCGCCTACCTTGGGCCTCCGCGCTTTTTGAGCCGGCGCTCGGTTAAATTTCTAGACATCGCGAACGCTCTCGAACGACGCTCCACCGAAAGGGACGAGCCCGCATGACCGCTTCTACCCGCAAGGGCACGCTCGATTTGAGCCCCAATGCCGTCACCGTGCTCGAGCGGCGCTACCTGGTGAAGGACGACCAGGGGGTCCCCGTGGAGCGGCCCGAGGACCTGTTCTGGCGGGTCGCCCGGACCGTCGCTGAGCCCGATGGGCGGTACGGCGCGTCCGCCAAGGCCGTGGAGGGCCTCGCCGAGACGTTCTTCGAGCTGATGGCGACCCGGGTGTGGATGCCCAACTCGCCCACCCTCATGAACGCGGGCCGGCCGCTCGGGCAGCTGTCGGCGTGCTTCGTGCTGCCGGTGGACGACTGCCTGTCGAACGGCCAGAGCGGGATCTACGACACCCTGCGGGCGATGGCGCTGGTGCACCAGTCCGGGGGCGGCACCGGGTTCTCCTTCTCCCGGCTCCGGCCCAAGAACGACGTCGTGCGCTCCACCATGGGCGTGGCCTCGGGCCCCGTGTCCTTCATGAAGCTGTACGACGCCTCGACCGACGTCGTCAAGCAGGGCGGAACGCGCCGCGGCGCCAACATGGGGATTCTCCGCGTGGACCATCCGGACATCCTCGAGTTCATCACCTGCAAGGACGACCTCAGCCAGGTGACGAACTTCAACATTTCCGTGGCGGCGACGGACGCGTTCATGAAGGCGGTGGAGGAGGGAACGAGCTACGAGTTGATCCACCCCCGCACCGGGCAGGTCGTCGGCCAGCTCGATGCCCGCGAGGTGTTCCGCAAGATCGTGCACGGCGCCTGGAAGACGGGGGAGCCGGGCGTGTACTTCATCGACCGGGCCAACTACTACAACCCCGTGCCGCACCTCGGCAGCTACGAGGCCACCAACCCGTGCGGCGAGCAGCCTCTGCTCCCCTACGACGTCTGCAATCTCGGCTCGATCAACCTCGGCCTGTTCGTGAAGGAGCGCGGCCAGGGAGACGAGGAAGGGGAGGGGGAGCGGCGGGTGGACTGGAAGCGGCTGGAGACGGCGGTGCACCTGTGCATGCGCTTCCTGGACAACGTGATCGATGCGAACAAGTACCCGCTCCCGGAGATCGACAACCTCGCGCAGCAGATCCGCCGCGTCGGGTTGGGGGTGATGGGCTGGGCCGACCTGCTCGTGCGCCTCGGCATCCCCTACAACTCGGACGAGGCGGTGGCCCTGGGTCGCGAGGTGATGGAGTTCGTGGACGAGGCGGCGAAGGCCGCGTCGGAGCAACTGGCGGCGCAGCGCGGCGTGTTCCCGGAGTGGGAGCGGTCGATCTGGGGCCCGGACGCCACCTGCGCCCGTGGGCCCGACGGGGAGCGCGTGCGGCCGATGCGCAAGCTCCGCAACTGCAATCTCACGACGGTCGCGCCCACGGGCACGATCTCGATCATCGCGGGCTGCTCGTCGGGCATCGAGCCGCTCTTCGCCGTCGCGTTCATGCGCAACCAGGCGGGCGTGCTGATGCCCGACGTGAACGAGGACTTCGTGGCGATCGCCAAGCGGGAGGGGTGGTATTCCGACGCGCTGGTGCAGCGCATCGCCGCGGCGGGTCACATCCACTTCGACGAGGTGCCGGCCGAGTGGCAGCGGGCGTTTGTGACCGCGCACGACGTCACGCCGGAGTGGCACATCCAGATGCAGGCCGCCTTCCAGGAGTTCACCGATTCGGCGATCTCCAAGACGTGCAACTTCGCGAACGACGCGACCGAGGACTACGTCGAGAAGATCTACCGCTATGCCTACAAGCTGGGCTGCAAGGGCGTGACGGTGTACCGCGACGGAGCGCGCGAGATGCAGGTGCTGTCCACGGGATCGACGGCCAAGAAGGTGCAGGAGCAGGCGGCGGCGACGGGCGGGATCGCGCCGATGGCCGGTGCGGGCGCGCTGGCGGAGGCGCTGGGGCGCATCGCCGAGCTCGAGGCCGAGCTGGAGCGCACCCGTGGGAAGCTCCACGACGCCGAGGCGGAAAACCTGCAACGGCGCGCCAAGCGGTCGCGCCCCGACTTGCTCAAGGGCGCGACCCGGCGGATCGAGACGCCCCTCGGCACGATGTACGTCACCATCACCGAGGACGACCGGGGCCAGCCGTTCGAGGTGTTCATCTCGCTCGGCAAGGCCGGCGCCCCGCTCATGGCCGACGTCGAGGCCATCGGTCGCTTGATCTCGCTCGCGCTGCGGTCGGGTATCCCGATGCCGGAGATTCACCGGCAGCTGCGCGGCATCTCGTCCGACCGCGTCGTCGGCCTGGGGCCGAACAAGGTCCTCTCGGTGCCCGACGCGATCGGGATCGCCATCGAGAAGTGGATGCAGGAGAAGCAGGGGATCCAGCAGGAGCTGTTGGGCGGGGTGCCGGCGTCGGCCGCCTCCGTGGTGCCCGCCCGCGAGGTGATCCCGGGGCCCGACGGCGCGACGGGGTTGCGGGGCGCCGCCCCCGCCGCCCCCGCCACCCCCGCCACCCCCGCCACCCCCGAGCAGGACTTCATCGGTGCCTGCCCGGACTGCGGCTCGCAGCTCGCGTTCCTCGAGGGCTGCGCCAAGTGCCACGTGTGTGGATTCAGCGAGTGCGGGTGAGCCGAAGGCCGGCGTAGCGCGCACCCGCCGCCGGCTGGTCAGCCGTCACAAGTCGAGCGGTTCAGCGGGTGTGATGTCTGTCACGACCCCCCGCAGGGCGGTCGTGTTATCCTGAGGCCGTGACTATCCCGCTTCGTCCCATCACGCCCACCCGCCTGCAGGCGAAGGGCTGGGCGCGCGTCGGCAAGCCCGGCGCGCACCTGCTGCGCCGCGGCGCCTGGTACCCCGTGGTCCGCATCTCCTCGAGCCACATCGTCGTGCTGGACGTGAACCGGCGCAACGTGCCGGTCGACCGGCGCTTTCTGGAGATCCGCTACCATCCTCCGGAGCGCTGGAGCATCGTGCGCTGCGAGCCGCGTGAGATCCAGCGCGTGGGCCGGCTGTTCCCGCTGACCTACGCCGTCTGCCCTACCTGCCGCCACCGGCAGGCGTTCGAATCGGACGTGAAGGAGTTGACGTGCGACCGCTGCAAGAAGGTGGCGGCGCTGGCGTGGGATGATCTGAGCTAAAAACGGGGAAGCGGGAAGCGGGAAGAGGGAAGGGTGTGTACGGCACTCTTCCCTCTTCCCTTTTCCCGCTTCCGCCTACAGCACCACCACCCGATCCCCCACCGAAACGATGGCGGACCCGATGCCCAGGCAGTAAAACCCCCGCGTCCCGCCGTCCAGGAACTGCAGGCTCTCCTTTAACACGTCGCTCTCCACCATGCTGCCTAGCGCCCAGCCCGTGAACGGCCGGCAGGGATGGGCGACCTGGAGCACGTCCAGTCGGACCAGCTCCCGGCCGTCCGGGGCGACGCACGCGACGCCGTGGTCGAGGTCGTCCACGGTGATCCGCGCGTCGGTCTCGACGAGGATATTCTCGCCCGCGCAGCCAGGCGTGACGCGGTCGCCGAACCGCTCCCGCATCAGCGCGTAGTGGGACGTGAAGCCCAGGGACACGCCGTGCACCCCATCGGCATTCTTGGTGCGCGGGTGAGCGCGATGATGGATGTCGACGAGCCACGATCCGTCGCGCCCCTCGCCCAGCGCGCCGTCGGCGTCCACCGCGAGGCGCTCCACCGGCAGGATCGGGGCAGGGTCGTAGACGCGGGTCGGCTTCTCACCGGTCTTGAGCGAGGACCGTTGAATTTGCAGGCGGACGATGCGGCCGAGGTCGCGCATGCCGAAATGTAGCAAAACGTGGTATGATGTGGATCAGCACTCATGCGCATCACGCTCGGCTGGGCCCGGTGCGGCGACAACGTGGCGGACATCCTCCGCCGCGGCGCCTGGTATCGCATCGTCGAGGAGGCGGCGGACGGCCACCTCGTCGTCGAAGTGCGGCAGCAGCGGGTGCGCTTGAACCGCGCGGACGTCACGGTCCGCACGGAGCCCCCCGACCACTGGAGTATCGTGGTCCGTACCGGAGTCCTCCGCCCCACGCTGGGAGGGCAGGGGATGGAAGTGGTCACGACCTACGCCGTCTGCCCGTTGTGCCACTACCGCCAGGACTTCGCCGGGAGGCCCGATACGCTGCGGTGCGTGCGGTGCGGGTCGACGTCCCCGGTGGACTGGTCGGCGACCTGCTAGTTGATCCCCGTGTCGGCGGGCTCAAGTCGGTCGAACACCCCACCGAGCAGATGCACCGCCAGCGCTCCCTCGAAGGCCACGACGCTTGAGCCCACCACTGCGCCGACCGCCACCGCCCACGCTTCCCGCAGGCCGACCGCGTAGGCCGCGGCGCCCCCGATCCCACCGACGATGATCGCGGGCACGAGCGCAATCAGCAGCGCCACCATGCTGCCCGCGGTGAGGAGAATGCGCTGACCCGTGGCTTCCAGCCCCACCGCACGATCCCTCCCGACGCTCACCCAGGCAGGGAACAGCAGCACGGCCGCGTTCTGCACCACCACCAGCACGTACAGCACCGCGGCCGTCGCCGGCAGGAGGGCGATCAGGATGGCGCAGCGATCGCCGAGCGGGAGGAGTCCCGCCCCGCGGCCCTGCCGGCCGGCGGACGCCGCGAAGGCGCCGAGGAGACACCCCCACACGACGAGGCCGATCACGGTCACCGGCGCGGCCACCTCGCCGGCCACGACCTGGCGCCCGCGCACCGGGTAGCTCTTGAGGACGTCCAGCATCTCGAGGTCCTGCCGCAGGTCGAACCGCACCGCGAGCGGGCCGAACAGCAGCGCTACGCCGCCGAATGCGAGGAGCGTCACGGCGAGGATGTCCAGGCCTTCGATCGACCCCCTCGCGAGCGCGACCGAGCCGACGATCACCAGGCCGGTGACGAGGACGAGCGCCCGCGGGCCTGAGTCCCGGGTCGCGCCCACGGCGTTCTTCCAGAGGATGGCGACGCTCGGGAGACCGGTGGGCGCGAGTCGCAGGCGGATGGCGCCGCTCGCCCTCGGCGTCCGGATCGTCGGACCCAGGGCGCCGCGCCCGCGCCGCAGCGCCTCGATGCGCCGGGCGGCCTTCGCGGCGTGTTCCACGCTTGCTTCCTCGAAGGCGAGCGCGGAACGCACGACCCAGAGGTAGTGCACCGCGAGCACGAGCAGCGCCGCGGGCAGCTGGCTCGCGAATGCCACGGGGCCGACGGCGAGGCACGGCCCGACGAGGGCCTCGAGCGGCCACGCGAGCACTCCCAGCAGCCCGGAGTGCAGGGCGCTCGTCAGCGCCGCGTAGCCCGCTCCGGGGTCGCGCTGGAAGGCCGCCACGAGCACCGGAAGCTCTCGTCGCAGGCTCCACCAGCCGAGCACCAGAACGCCCCCGAGGACGAGCAGCGTGCCCATGCGCCGTCGCAGCCCCGTCACACCGTGCTGTGCGAGACTCGCCCGCAGGAGGGACACCCCCGCGAAGTGAAGCTGCAGCGTGCCGTAGACGAGCCAGAGACCGACCACGCGGAACAGGCGCAGTCCGTTCAGCTGGCCGGCGGAAAAAAGCAGCGCGGACACGGCGGCCGAGATGAACAGCGGCAGCTGCGAGCGCAGCAGCTTGAAGTCGATGACCTGGCGCCGGGTGAGCGGCGCCGTGAATAGGTACTGGGTCTCCGCGAGGGTGAAGTTGAAGGGCGTCTCGGCCTTTCCGAAAATCCAGTTGAGGGCGACGACCAGCGCGAGCAGCCCCACGGCCAAGAGCTCGGCGCCGGGGGAGTCCGCCGCCCCGAACCCGGTCGAGCGGCGCTGCCGGAAGATCCACCAGTACACATAGAGGCAGCCGACCACGAAGCCGACCAGGTACTTGGGTTGGCGCAGCCGCGCCACGCGGCGGCGCGTGGCGTTCACCAGGGACCGGCGAATGAGGTACAGCGCCGCCCCGATCATGTCCCGGTGAGCGTGAGGAAAATCTCCTCGAGGCTCCGCCCGCGCAGGTCCGGTCGCTCGGTCAGGATCTCCTCGAGCGTGCCGAGGGCCACCTTCCGTCCCCGTTGCATGATCAGCACGCGCGTGCAGACCTCCTCCACCAGATGGAGCAGGTGTGAGCTCAACACGATTGCCGCTCCCTGCCGGGCGCGCTCCTTGACGGTCTGCTTCATCCGCCGGATCCCTGCCGGATCGAGCCCGGTGAGCGGCTCGTCGAACAACAGGGCCTGCGGGTCGTGCAGCAGACCGCACGCGATGACCAGCTTCTGCTTCATGCCTCGGGACAACTCCCCCGGGAGAACCGTGGCCTTCTCGGAGAGCTCCAGCTCCTGGAGCAGGGCAGGGATGCGCTGGTCCACGTCCGCCACCTGATAGAGTCGGGCGGTGAAGCGCAGATGCTCCTCCACGGTCAGATAATCGAACAGGTGAGGCTCGTCGGGCATGAAAGCCAGCAGGCGCTTGGCGGCGACCGGGTCCCGCTCCACATCGTGCCCGCCGACTCGGATCGTTCCCTCGGTCGGGCGGACGATACCCACGATGCTGCGCAGGGTGGTCGTCTTGCCGGCGCCGTTGGGTCCGACCAGCCCGAGCACTTCACCGGGGGCCACGCTGAACGAGAGATCGCGCACGGCTTCGAGGGTGCCGTACAGCTTGGTGAGTCCCTGGACCTCGATCATCGCGCAGCAATCTAGGGCAGTGGGCGCATTGCAGCAGGGCGCGAATATAGTTAGCATATTAATAGTCAACATATTAACTTCATCGCGAGGTGCCCATGAGCGACCGCTCCGAGCTCGCCCTCCAACTCACCGACGCCATCGCCGCAGCACGGGCCGCGGTGCAGCACACCGGGGACCGCGCGTTTCGCACCTATGGGCTCTCCCATCGCGCGCACGCGGCCCTCACGGCCGTGGACGCCGGCGGGCCCGATGGCGCCCGCCCCAAGGACGTCGCGGTGCAGCTCGGCGTGTCGCGCGCGGCGGCGACCACGTTCATCCAGCGACTCGAGAGCAAGGGGCTCGTCGAGACCACTCCCGACCCGGAGGACGACCGCGGCGTGCGGGTGACGCTGACGCGGCACGGACTCGAGGTGCTGCTGCGAGCCGGCCAGCTCGAGCGGCGCCTGGCCGCGCGCGCGATCGAAGGGCTGCCGGCGTCGAGCATCGTCCGGACGGTGCACGTGCTCCAGGAGTTCAAGCGGCGACTCGAGGAGAAGCTGATCGGGGTGGTACACTGAGGGGCAGGGCCAGGGGTTACAGATGTGGGTATCTTTATGCAGGCGGTGCTCCGGCTCAGTTGAGGCGGCGCGGTGGTGAGAGGGTGCTTGAGCTCGGGCTGCTAGCGTCTCGGTTTTGAATCAGTTACGACCTCCGCTCCCCATCGGCGACGCGTCCTCCCGAGCGCGCATTCAGCGCCCTCCCGGCCGCGTAGTTTTCCACATCTCGGGGGCGTCGCGAAAATGTGGATTACTCCATCCCAGGAGCCGACGGGTGACACGGCGAGCGCGATCGCAGCCGCCGCGCGCGCGCTGCGCGCGGCGCGACGTGTCGTGGTGGCAAGCGGCGCGGGGATGTCGCGCGAGAGTGGGATCCCGACGTTCCGGGACGCGCTGACCGGGCTGTGGGCGCGCTACGATCCCACCGAGCTCGCGACCGAGGCGGCGTTCCGTCGCAACCCGGCGCGGGTGTTCGGGTGGTATGCGTGGCGCCGGGCGCTGGTGCGGGCCGCCATGCCGCACCCGGGTTATCAAGCGCTGGCGGCCTTGGAGCACATCGTGCCGGAGCTCGCCGTCGTGACGCAGAACGTGGACGGGTTGCACCGTCGGGCGGGGAGCCGCCGCGTGCTCGAGCTGCACGGCTCGCTCGAGCGGTTCTCGTGCGTGGATGCGCGCCATCCATTTCCGGCCGAGGAGACGCCGGAGCCGGCTGCCGACGCCGAGTGCGAGCCGCCGCGCTGCCCGCGGTGCGGGTCGCCGGTGCGGCCGGATGTGGTGTGGTTCGGCGAAATGCTTCCCGAGCGGGTGACCGCGGAGGCGTGGGAGCTTGCGGCGTCGTGCCAGGCGATGCTCGTGGTGGGCACGTCGGGGCTGGTGCAACCGGCCGCGCAGCTTCCTTATATAGCGCGCGACGCGGGCGCGACGGTGATCGAGGTCAACCCTGATCCGACCGACGTCTCCGCTGCCGCACACATCGTCTGCCGCGGGCCAGCCGGCGTCGTGTTGCCGGCGCTGGTCGCGGCGCTCACGAAAGGGGAATGACCTGAACCGCCGCACCAAGATCGTCGCGACGCTCGGTCCTGCCACCGGCAGCCCGGAGCGCATCGAGGGGCTCATCAACGCGGGCGCGAACGTGATCCGGGTGAACGCGTCGCATGGCACGCCGCAGCTGCGGGCCGAATGGATCGCCACGGTGCGCGACGCGGCGCAGGCCGCCGGGTCCGCGGTGGCCGTGCTCGTGGATCTGCAGGGCCCGCGCATCCGCGTCGGCGAGCTGCCGCGGCCCCGCGCGCTGCGCGCGGGCGAAACGGTGATCTTCGCGCCCGAGCGCGTGGCGGAGGGGAACGAGCTGCCGACGACCTACGCGGGGCTCGCGACCGACGCGCGGCCGGGGGCGCGCATCCTGCTGGATGACGGCCTGCTCTCGGTCGAGGTGACCCGCATCGCCTCGCCGCGGGTGGAGGGCCGCGTGCTGGACGGCGGCACCCTCACCTCGCACAAGGGGATGAACCTCCCGGGATTGCATGTGAGCGCGCCGGCCCTCACCGAGAAGGACCGCGAGGATGCGGCCCACGCGGTGGCGGCGGGCGTCGAGTACCTCGCGCTCTCGTTCGTCCGGCGGGCGGACGACCTCGCCGAGCTGCGGCAGCTCGTTCCACCCGCGGTGAAGCTCGTCGCGAAGATTGAGAAGGCGACGGCGCTCGACGACCTCGAGCGGATCCTCGTGGCGTCCGATGCGGTGATGGTGGCGCGGGGCGATCTCGGCGTCGAGCTGCCGTTCGAGGAGGTGCCTGTCGTCCAGAAGCGCCTCATCCGGGAGGCGAACCGCCACGGCAAGCCGGTGATCACGGCGACCCAGATGCTCGAGTCGATGGTGCACCACCCGCGCCCGACGCGGGCCGAGGCGTCGGACGTCGCCAACGCGATCCTCGACGGCACGGACGCCGTCATGCTCTCGGCCGAGACGGCGGTGGGGGAATACCCGCTGGAGACCGTGGGGGCGATGGACCGGATCATTCGGGAAATGGAGCGCCAGACCGCGGCCGGCGGCGTCGTGGCGGGCCGGGACGAGCGTCGGCTCACCGCCGGCGAGACTGTGTCGGTGGAGGACGCGATCGCCCTCGGGACGAGCGCCGTGGCCCGGATGCTCAAGACCCCGCTCATCGTGACGCTGACCAAAGGCGGCTTCACGGCGCGGAAAGTGGCGGCGCAGCGGCCGCCGGTGCCGATCCTGGCGGTGACTACGGAGCCCGTCACATACCGGCAGCTGGCGCTGGTCTGGGGCGTGACGCCGGTGCTCGTGGATCAGGTCCCCGGCTACGACGCGATGCTCGCGGTCGTGCGCGACTTGATCCTGAAGCGCGCCTACGCCCACTCGGGCGACCGCATCGTCGTGACCGCGGGCGTGCCGTGGGAGGTGTCCGGCGCCACCAACCTCCTCAAAGTCGAGGTGGTCTGAGGTGCGGCTCCGGTTCCTCGGCACGGGGACGTCCTATGGCGTGCCGCAGATCGGCTGCCGCTGCCGCACCTGCACGTCCGCCGATCCGCGGGACCGGCGCACGCGCACCGCGGCCGTCGTGGAAGCGGCGGGGCGCCGTATCCTCATCGACACACCTCCCGAGCTCCGGCTGCAGCTGGTCGCGGCGGGCGTGGCGTCGGTGGATGCCGTGCTGTTCACCCACGCCCACGCCGACCACGTCCACGGCATCGACGATCTGCGGGCGATCTCGGTGCGCCAGCCGGGCCGGCTCGAGGTCTACGGCTCGGCCGAGACGCTGGCCGAGATCGCGCGCCGCTTCGGCTACATCTTCGATGACGCGCCGGCGCAGCCCGGCACGAGCAAGCCCGAGCTGACGGCGCACGCTCTCGCGGCGGACCGGGAGACCGAGATCGCCGGGATGCCGGTGCTGCCTCTGGCGCTGCCGCACGGTGACCGCGTGGTGTTCGGCTACCGCCTGGGACCCATCGCCTACCTCACCGACGTGAAGGCGATTCCCGACGCGGTGCGCGCGCGCCTCACCGGGCTCGACGTGCTGGTGCTCAACGCGCTGCTGCCTCGCCCGCATCCCCTGCACCTCTCGATCCCGGAAGCGGTGGAGGCGGCCGAGCGCATCGGCGCCCGCCGGACGTTGCTCACGCATCTCACGCACGACGCGCCTCACGCCGAGCTCGCGGCCCGCCTGCCGGACGGCGTGGCACCCGCGTACGACGGGCTGGTGATCGACGTGAGCCCGGTCTAGATTCGACGCCAGGAGGGCCGCTCCATGTCCAACGCACCCGACACGGCGCTGCGACGGTTCCAGAGCCCGGCCGTGCGCCAGAGCGCGGCGCTGGATGCGCTCGTCCATCGGGCGGTGTTCGCCCCGCCGGAGGAGCGCGAGCACGCGCGCTGGCTCATCTGGGAGATCGGACAGGCGGCGGGGGTGCGGCCGGCGTCGATCCACGAGCTGTACCTGGCGCGCGGCCGGGGAGACGTCCCGCCCTTCACCACGCCCGCGATCAACGTGCGGGTGCTGGCGTACGACTCGGCGCGCGCCGCGTTCCGGGCGGCGAAGCGGCTCGACGTGGGGGCCGTCATCTGCGAGATCGCCCGCTCGGAGATCGGCTACACCGAGCAGCGGCCGGCCGAATACGTCGCGGTGATGCTCGCGGCGGCGCTGCGCGAGGGCTTCACCGGGCCGCTGTTCATCCAGGGCGACCACGTGCAGGTGAACGCGAAGAAGTACGCCGCCGACCCCGAGGCCGAGCTCGAGGCCCTGCGCACCCTGATCGAAGAAGAGCTGCACGCCGGGTTCTACAACATCGATGTCGACACGTCCACGCTCGTCGACCTCTCCCAGTCCACTCTCGACGCGCAGCAGCGCGTGAACTACGAGCGCGCGGCCGAGCTGACCCGGTTCATCCGCGAGCGCGACCCGGAGGGCGTCACGGTGTCGGTCGGCGCGGAGATCGGAGAGGTCGGCGGCAAGAACTCCGACGTGCACGAGCTGCGGGCGTTCATGGAGGGATATACCCGGACGCTCAAACGGCTGGGTCGCTACACGGGCATCAGCAAGATCTCGGTGCAGACCGGAACGAGCCACGGGGGCGTGGTGCTCGCCGACGGTTCGATCGCCAAAGTGCAGCTCGACCTCGAGGCGTTGCAGGCGCTGTCGCGCGAGGCGCGCGCGACGTACGGGCTGGGCGGCGCCGTGCAGCACGGAGCGTCGACCCTCCCGGCCGAGGCATTCGGCCGCTTCCCGGCGTGCGAGGCGATCGAGATCCATCTCGCCACCAACTTCCAGAACATCGTCTTCGACCATCCCCGCTTGCCGGCCGACCTGCGTGGAGAGCTGACCGAATGGGTCAAAGCGCAGTGCCGGGACGAATGGAAGAAGGGCGACACCGAACAGCAGTTCATCTACAAGAGTCGCAAGCGGGCGATCGGGCCGTTCAAGCGGCGGCTGTGGGACCTGCCGGAAGAGATCCGCGCCGCGATCGGCGCCGATCTCGAGCGGACCTTTGCGTTCCTGTTCGAGCAGCTCCGCGTGACGCACACGCGCGCCGCCACCGACCGCTACGTCAAGCCGCCGCCGCAATCGCATGCCCAGCCGCGTCCGGTGGCGGTCGCGGCGCCCGACGACCTGGAGGCGGGCGAGTGAGCGAGCGAGAGGGCTCCGGGTTCGGGCCGTTCCTCCTGGGTCTCGGGCTCGGCGCCGTGCTCGGGTTTCTGTTCGCCCCCGAGCCCGGCGACGCGACCCGCACGAAGGTGACGCGCAAGCTGCGCGGTTTGCGCGACCTCGCGGCCGAGAAGGCCGGGGAGCTGGGCCAGCTGCTCGAGGCGGCGGAGGACGAGGCGGACGAACCGCCGGCGCGCGAGGCGCTGGAGCACCGCTTGACCGACGCGAAGCGCCGACGGAGTGGAGCGCGAAGGGGAGGGGGAAGCCGGTCGGGCGCGGAGCGCGGCGCCGCGCTGCCCGGCCCGGTCGCGGGGGGCGAGGAGGAGGACGAGCCTCTCGCGTGAAGGCCGAAGGCGGCTGGCATCGGTCGGTGACCGGGGTCGTCCGCCGCACGCTCGAGGCGGCCTACGAAGACAACATCCCGTTCCTCGCCAGCGCGCTGTCGTTCGACTTCCTCCTCACGGTCATCCCGTTCGTCGTCGTACTCCTCGCGGTCGTCGGCTATCTCGTCCAGCACCAGATCACGACCCAGCAGGTGGACTTGCACCAGCTGCTGTCACGCTTCCTGCCCACGGCGGCGGGCGGAGGAACGGACAGCGCGTTTGCGCAGGTGGAGGGCGCGCTCGGGGGCGTGGTGCGGCACCGCGGCCGTCTCACCGCCGTCGGATTGCCGCTGTTCCTCTGGTTTTCGACACGGCTGTTCGGCGGCCTGCGCGCCGCGTTGAACGAGGTGTTCGATACGGACGAGCGCCGGGTCTGGCCGGTGGCCAAGCTGCTCGATCTCGCGATGGTATGCGGCACCGGCACGCTGCTGGTGCTCTCCGGCGTGCTGGCGGCGTGGGAGGCGCGCAATGCGGGCAGCGTGACCCGCAGCTTCGTGCTCGATTGGGCGTGGCGCTTCGGCCTCGAGACGACCGCGTTCGCGCTCGGCGTGCTGCTGTTCTTCGCGATCTTCAAGCTGCTGCCGAGCCGGCGGATCTATTGGCGCACCGCCCTGGTTGCGGCCGTGTTCTGCTCGCTCGGCTTCGAGGTCGCGAAGCGGCTGTACGCGCTCTACGTCACGCGGTTCGCGACCCTCGACCGCGTGGCCTCCGACGCCAACATCGTGGCGCTGTTCCTGTTCCTGCTCTGGATCTACTACACGGCGTACTTGTTCCTGCTCGGCGGCGAAGTGGCGGAGACGTATGACCTCATCCGCATGCAGCGCGCCCAGCGCGTCCAGCTCGGATGAGGGCGACCACGATCGACCTGCGGAGCGACACCGTCACCAGGCCGTCGCCCGCGATGCGCCGCGCGATGGCAGACGCCGAGGTGGGCGACGACGTGTTGGACCGCGACCCGACCACGCGCCGCCTCGAGCAGCGCGTCGCCGAGCTGCTCGGCACCGGCGACGCGCTCTTCTTCCCATCCGGCACGCAGGCGAATCAGACCGGCATCGCCCTGCTCACCCGTCCCGGCACCGAGCTCCTGCTCGAGGCCGACGCACACCTCGTGCATTACGAGCTCGCGGGCGTGGCGGCGAACTGGGGGGTGCAGATCCGGCCGATCGCGACGCCGGATGGCCTGCTCACCGGCGAGCTGCTCCGAGGCGCGCTCCGCCCGGCCTCCCCGCACGTACCGCGTCCGGGCGCCGTCGCACTCGAGAACACCCACAACGCGGCGGGCGGGAAGGTGATGCCCGCGGCCGTGATGGACGGGATCGTCGCGGCGGCCGCCCAGGCGGACCTGCGCGTGCACCTGGACGGCGCACGGCTCTGGAACGCCGCCGTCGCCCTCGGTATCCCCTTCGCGCGGCTCACCCGTGGGACGGCGACTGTGATGGTGAGCTTCTCCAAGGGGCTCGGCTGCCCGATCGGATCGTGTCTCGCGTTTGAGGCGGGGGAGCGGGCGCGGGCCTGGGAGATCCGCAAGCGCCTGGGCGGCGGCATGCGCCAGTCAGGCATCCTCGCGGCGGCGGCGCTGTACGCGTTGGAGCACAACCTGGCGCGGCTCGCTGAGGATCATCACCATGCCCGGCTGTTGGCGGAGCGCCTATCCGACTGTCCGGCCGTCCGACCGTGCGCCCCCGAGACGAACATTGTCATGCTCGACCTGCTGCGCGAAGTCGATACGGCGGAGACCGTCATCCCGAGGCTCGCGCAGGCCGGCGTGCTGGTGGTGCCGTTCGGCCCGCGGCGCCTGCGCGCGGTCACGCATCTCGACGTGTCGCGCCGGGAGATCGAACGCGCCGCGGACATCGTGACGAGCGTTTGCCGGTGACCCCGGTCACCCGGCCGAGCGTTATTTTGTAACGATGGGCACGGGCGGTCCCGTCAGTCGGCCGATACCGGTCGCCCGGTCGATTCTCTGGGCGCCCGCGAGTGGCGGCCGCCGGCCGGGCGACATCCCCTTTCCCGTCTTCTTGTCGCAGGCGGCGCTCAGCGCGATCCACGAGCACGTGGCGGCGCCGGTGCGGCCGGGGCAGGGTATCCTCGGCTTCCTGCTCGGTGACCTGTGCGAATGCCCGGAGACGAACGTCTCCTACCTCGTCATCGACGCGGCGCTGCGACTGAACCAGGCCATCTACGGGGACCGCAGCCACGACGTCGTGACGCGGATCTGGGACCGGATCGAGGCCCAGCTCGAGCAGCAGCAGGCGCACCTCATCGGCTGGTACCACACCCACCCGCCGCTGCCGCTCACGTTGTCGCCCCACGACGTCGAGACCCACGAGCAGTACTTCAGCGAGCCGTGGCAGGTCGCCCTGCTGGTGGCGACGGACGGCGCGGAGCCGACCGGGGCGTTCTTCCGCGCGGGCCTGCACGCCTGGGTCAGCACGCTGCTCCCGTTCTACGAGCTGCTCCAGGACGACTCGATCCGGCCCGATGGCAAAAAGCGCTCGTTCGTCACCTGGAAGAACTACCGCGCCTACAATCCGGTGGTGCCCCAGGCCGCACCTCCGGCGCGAGCGCCCGCGCCGAAGCCGCCTGCGGAGCCGAAGTTCACACGGGCCGACCTGCAGCCCGAACTCGAGCCCGAACCGGAGCCGGAGCCCGAACTGGAGCCGGAACCCGAGCCGGAGCCGGAGCCCGAGCCGGAGCCTGCGCCGCCGCCCTCCCCGCCGCCCCCCCCGCCCGCCCGGGTGTCCAGGAGCGAGGAGCGCACCAGCGAGCTGCAGTTTCTGACGACGGCCGAGGACTTCGCGGCGCCGCCGGCGACACACGCGCCGCGCCCGCCACACCGGCCTGCCCCCGCCCCCCCCCCCCCCCCCCCCCCCCCCGCCCCCCCCCGCCCAAGCCGCGCCGCCGCCGCCGCAGCCGGCGAGGCCTGTGGCGGGCCCTCGTGGCATTCGGGCTCATCGGCGGCGCGGGAGGCGCGTACTGGTGGTTCCAGCCGCAGCTGCCGTCGGTGAATTGGTCCACGGTCACCAACCAGTGGTCCGTGGTCAAAGGCAAGTGGTCCGCCATCACCGCCAGGCTGCGGCGGGCGCCGCCCCCCCCGCCCCCCCCGCCGCACCCCCGGCCCCTCCCCCCCGCCCCCGTCCGCCGGCAGCCGCCGACCAAGGCGCAGCCGGCGGCGCCGTCGCCCTACGCGACGCTCGACCGCAGGGGCGACTCGCTCGTGCTGGTGGTGCGCAACTTCGGCGACCGCGCCGCGCTGTTCGACCGCAAGCAGCTCGCCTGCGCCGGGCTCGCCCGCGGGCTCGTGACGGTCGAGGAGCGCTGGGTCGCCTATAACGCCGCTCGGCGTGCGGCGCCGGCGCTCGATCGCGCCCACGCCGTGCGCGATCAGAGGCTTTACGCGGGCGTCGATTCCGTGGAGCGTCGGTTCGAGAGGTCGGGGTGCGAGCGCCCGTAGCCCGGCATGGCGCGTGGCTGCTGCTCGTAGGACTGGTCACGGCGCCGCCCGCGCGGGCGCAGGCGGGCGAGCCGCTACGAAAGACCGATCTGGTCCGTCTGCTGAGCGGGGCGATGCTCGAGGCGGACGAGCTCCCGGCGCTCGTGCGCCGCAACTGTTTGAGCTTCACGCCGACCGGACGGGACCGCGCCGACTTCGTTGCGCTGGGAGCGGACAGCGCTCTGCTGCGTGAGATCGACGCGTGCGCCCGGCGGGCCGCCACCCGGGTCGCCGCGCCGCCCGCCGCGACCGCGCCGCCAGCCCCGCCTGCGCCTCCCGCCGCGACGCCCGTCTCAGCCGCGCGCACGGGCTTCATCCTCGGCGCGGGGCAGCACGCCGCCGTCGGCACGCGTCCCCTGCAGGAGCTCGTGTTCGAAGTCCGGGACACGGCGGGGCTCCCGGTGCCCGGCCAAGTGGTCGTGCTGGCGGCGAGTAACGGCCACGTCGGCCAGACGCGCGCCGTCGCCGACTCGGCCGGTCGCGTGTCGGTGGACCTCACCATGGGCGTGCGCGTCGGTCCGGTGGTGGTGAGGGCGACCGCGGGCGCGATCGAGCGGGAGGCCACGACCTACGCCGACCCGGGCCCCGCGGTGCGGCTGCTCTTCCGCTGCGGCGAGACTACCGCCGACCGGCGGATCGCCTTCACCCCCAACGTCGCCGTCGTGCTGCGCGTTGCCGCGCAGGACGCGTTCGGCAACGCCGTGCCGGTCACGAGCCTCCAGGCGGCGACCGGGGACCGCGGCGTGCTGCGCGTCGGCTTCGTCGGGACCGACGGCGCGGGCGGCCTCGTGCGAGTGCAGCCCGGCGACGAGGGCTCGACCAGTCTCGTCGTGGTGGCGGCGCGGCACCGCGAAGACGTGAGCGCCACGGTCGCGCGGCATCCGGCGTCGGGAATGCCGACCTGCCCCTAGGAAACCGCGCGGCGCTTGTGTTCCCCATTCCGCCCGGGTCGCTAGATTGTCCTCTATGATCGCCTTGGCCCGCAAGTACCGCCCCAAGAAGTTCGCCGACCTGATCGTGCAGGACCACGTGGCCGCCGCGCTGCGCGGGGCCGTGGCAGGCGAGCGGGTCGCGCATGGGTATCTGTTCGCGGGCCCCCGCGGTGTGGGCAAGACCACCGCGGCGCGCATCCTCGCGATGGCACTGAATTGCGAGCGGCGCGATCCCACGGGAGAACCGTGCGGCGAATGCGAATCCTGCACCCGGATCTGGACCGGCGCCGCGAACCTGGACGTCGTGGAGCTCGACGCCGCGTCGAACCGCGGCGTGGACGACGCCCGTGACCTGCGCGAGCGCGCGATGTATGCCGCGTCGGCCGAGAACCGGCGCAAGGTCTACATCGTGGACGAGGCGCACATGCTGACGCGCGAGGCGTGGAACGCCCTCCTCAAGATCCTTGAGGAGCCGCCGCCGCGCGTGGTGTTCGTGTTCGCCACCACCGAGCCACAGAAGATCGCGCAGAGCGCGGCACCCATCCTCTCGCGTTTGCAGCGCTTCGATTTCCGCCGCATCGGCCCGCATGCGATCGTGCAGCGGCTGCGGGAGGTGCTCGCCGCCGAGCAGCTGGAGGCGGATGAGGACGCCCTGCAGCTGATCGCGAAGAGCGCCGACGGGGGCATGCGCGACGGGCTGTCGATCCTCGACCAGGTGCTGTCGCTCGGCGCGGGGCGGGTCACCGCCGAGCGGGTGCGCGAGGTCCTTGGCCTCATCCCGGACGACCTGTACGGCGAGCTGCTCCGGCTGGTGGCCGAGCGCGACACGGCGGCGGTGTTCCCGCTCGTCGACCGCCTCGTGGATGCAGGCGCCGACTTGGGCGAGTTCGTCGGCGGGGCGGGCGAAACGCTGCGCGCCGTGCTGCTCGCGGGACTGGGCGGCGAGCCCGCGGGGCTCACCGAGGGGTTGCAGGCGCGAGTCCGTCAATACGTCTCCGTGCTTCCGCCGGGCGACGTGGTGCGACTGCTCGGCGTCCTCACGGAGCTGGAAGGCCAGCTGCGCGCGAGCGGGAACGTCCGACTGGTCGTCGAGCTGTTGTTGCTGCGGTGGGCGATGATGAGCCGTCACGCTCGACCGTCTCCGCGCCCTCTGGCCTCGGATTGTCGAGGACGCGCGCGCGAAGAGCCCGCTGCTCGGCGCGCTGCTGGCGCGTGCGGAAGTCGCGGGCGTCGACGGCACCGTCGTCGCGGTCCGCTTGCTCGACACCAACCCCGTGCATGCCGAGGGCATCGAGCGGCAGCGCGAGGCGATCGGTCAGCTGCTGAGCCGTTACTCGTCGGAGCCGGTGCGCGTCAAACTCCAGGGCGGGGGGAGCGGCGAGCGGTCGGCGCCGCCCCCGTCGCGGCTGACGGCGGAGGGGGCACGCGCGGAGCGGCTCCAGACGCTGCGCGCCAAGGACCCGAGCCTGAACGCGGCCGTGGACGCGTTAGATTTGGAGTTGTTGGAATAGCTTGCCACCCGTTTGGACGAGGGGTAACTTTCGGCGTATGGCGGATTTATCCAGCCTGCTCCAGTTGGGGCAGCAGATGCAGTTTCGGTTGTCGGAAATCCAGTCGCAACTGGCTCAGCAGACGGTGACCTGCTCGGCGGGCGGGGGGCTGGTGCAAGCCACGGCCGACGGGCGGGGTCAGATCCGCGCGATCAAGATCGATCCCCAGGCGATCGCCCAGGGGGACGTGGAAATGCTCGAGGACCTCGTGCTCGCCGCGGTGTCGCAGGCGCAGCAGCGCGCCGCCGAGCTGTACCAGGCGGAAGTGAAGAAACTCGCCTCGGGCCTGCCGTTCCCGTTTCAGCTGCCGCTGTAGTCCGCCGTGTCGGCCATCGAGGATCTCGTGACGGAGCTGGCCAAGCTCCCCGGGATCGGACGGAAGACGGCGCAGCGCCTCACGTTTTACCTGTTGAAGCAGCCGGCGGAGGCCGCGACGCGGTTGGCGGACGCGATCCGCAGCGTGCGTGAGCGGGTGACGGCGTGCGGCGTGTGCGGCACGCTCACCGACGAGGACCCGTGCGCGATCTGCCAGGATCCCCGGCGGGAGGCGAGCCTCCTGTGCGTCGTGGAAGAAGCCTCGGACGTGACGGCGATCGAGCGCGCCGGCCGGTTCCGGGGTCGCTACCACGTGTTGGGGGGGCGGCTGAGCCCGCTCGAGGGCGTGGGCCCCGAGGCGTTGCGGCTCGACCAGCTGATGGAGCGCGTCGCGAACGGTTCGGGGGTGCGGGAGGTCATCATCGCCACGAACCCGTCGATGGAAGGCGAGGTCACGGCGACCTACCTCCAGCAGCTGCTCAAACCGACGGGGGTCCGGGTGACCCGGATCGCGCGGGGCCTCCCGGTGGGTGGGGATCTCGAGTACGCCGACGGCGTGACCATCGCGCAGGCGTTGCTCGCGCGGCGGGACATGGCCGAGTCCGACTGACCGAGGGCACGCGATGGCCGGTGCGGCGAGCTGGTCGTTTTCGGAAGACGACTTCAAGCAGATCCAGCAGCACTTGCAGGCGTTCCTGCGCGAGGCGAACGCCCGCTGCGCCTTGCTGGTCGACCGTACCGGTCAACTGGTCGCCACCGTGGGCGACGCGCCGCAGTTCGACTCGGCCGCCTTCGCTTCCCTCACCGCCGCCGACTTCAGCGCCAACGACCAGCTCGCCAAGATGATCGGCGAGCACCAGTTCGCGTCCCTCGTGCACCAGGGCGAAAAGGAGTCGATGTTTCTCGCCGATGTGGCGAAGCGCGTCATCCTGGTCGTGCTGTTCGATCAGCGCACGACCCTCGGGCTGGTGAAGCTCAAGGGCAAGGGTGCGGTCGAGGGTCTCACCAAGGTGTTCGAGGCCATGTTCAACCGCGTGAGCGCGGGGCCGGCGGCGCCGCAGAAGGGCGTTCTCGAGGGGGCGGAAGACGAAATTGACAAACTCTTCGGTTGAGAGGACGCGCCTATGTCGATGATCAACTACGCGTCCCGCGAGATCAACTGCAAGCTCGTCTACTACGGGCCCGGCCTGGGGGGCAAGACGACCAACCTGGAGCACATCTACGGCAAGGTGTCGCCCAACACGCGCGGCAAGATGATCTCGCTCGCCACCGAGACCGAGCGTACGCTGTTCTTCGACTTCCTGCCCGTGGATCTCGGCACCATCCGCGGCTTCAAGACCCGGTTCCACCTGTATACCGTGCCGGGACAGGTGTACTACAACGCGAGCCGCAAGTTGATCCTGAAGGGGGTGGACGGCATCGTCTTCGTCGCCGATAGCCAGATCGAGCGGATGGAGGCGAACGTCGAGTCGATGCAGAACCTGTACGACAACATGGCCGAGTACGGCTACGACCTGACCAGGATTCCGTTCATCATCCAGTACAACAAGCGCGACCTGCCGAACGCGGCGCCCGTCAAGGACCTGCAGGCATCGCTCAACCCGGGCTGGCCGATCGACGACGCTGCGCAGCAAAAGCCCCTGCCTGATACCCTGCACGCGGGGGAGCACCTCGTCGAAAAGCTGAACAACCAGTGGGTGGGCCGGGCCCCGTACCTGGAGGCGGTGGCAGTCCGTGGCGACGGCGTGTTCGACACGTTGAAGACGGTCAGCAAGATGGTGTTGAAGACGCTGAGCTAGGGGAACGGCCCCGTGCGCTGGACCCTGCCCAACATCCTCACCCTCGCGCGCATCTGCCTCACGCCGGTCATCGCGCTGCTGCCGTTCATCCAGGGCTACTGGCCCAAGGTCATCGCGTTTCTGATCTTCCTGATGGCTGGCGCCTCGGACGTCATCGACGGCTGGCTGGCGCGGCGCTCCAACACGGTGAGCGAGCTGGGCCAGCTGCTCGACCCGATCGCCGACAAGCTGCTGCTGTTCGCCACTCTGATTCCGATCTTCTGGCTCACCCGCCACCCCACCATCCTCTACGGGATCCCCTGGTGGGGCAGCTTGCCGGTGTGGGTCGCGCTGCTGCTCGTCGGCCGTGAATTCTTGATGACCGCATTCCGCTTCTTCGCGAAGCGGCGCGGGGTGGTGATCCCGGCGGCCGGAGCGGGGAAGCTCAAGGCGGTGGTACAGAACGTCTTCATCGGAGCGACCATCGCGTGGTTCGCGTGGCGCGACGCGCTGATCCGACACGGCTGGACCGGCGGGCTGGAAGAGGCCTGGAATAAACTCCACGGGTGGTTCGTCGCGGTGACCCTCGCCGGCGCGATCCTGCTCACGGTATACTCGCTCGTGGTGTACCTGTATCGCTACCGCGCGCTCCTCAAAGGCCGCGGGTGAAGCTCGAAGTCCTCACGATCGGCACCGAGCTGCTACTTGGCTACACCGTGGACACGAACGCCGCCGAGCTGGGCCGCGCGCTGGCCGCGGCGGGCGCGGAAATTACCCGCCGGACCACTGTCGCCGACCGGCCGGATGCGATCCGCGAGGCTGTAGCCGAAGCGCTCGACCGCACGGGCTTCGTGATCGCGACGGGCGGACTGGGGCCGACCCGGGACGACATGACTAAGACGGTCGTCGCCGAGCTGCTCGGTAAGCGGCTCGTCCTCGACCAGGCGCTGCTCGCGAGTCTCGCGGCGCGGTTCCAGCGGATGGGCCGCCCGATGCCCGCGATCAACCGCGCCCAGGCGGAGGTCCCGGAGGGGGCTACGGTGCTCCCCAACCCGCGCGGCACGGCCCCGGGGCTCTGGATCGAGACTTCCCCCCCGAACGGCCGCGTCGTGGTGCTGCTTCCCGGCGTGCCGCGCGAGATGCGCGGGTTGCTGGTCGAGGAAGTGCTCCCGCGGATCGTGGAGCGGCAGGGCTGGGGGGGCGGGGGAGGCGGCGAGCGGCGCGTCGTGCTGTCGCGCACCGTGCGCACCACGGGCGCGCCCGAGTCGGCCCTGGCGGAGCGGATCGGGCCGATCGAGCCCGAGATCGCACCACTGACCCTGGCTTACCTGCCCTCGGTGGACGGCGTTGACCTGCGGGTCACGGCGTGGGGACTCGGGGCGGCGGAGGCCGAGACGCGACTCGCGGCCGCGGTGGAGCGTCTCAACGCCGCAGTCGGCGAGCACGGCTATGGGGAAGACGATGTCGCTCTGGCCGCCGTCGTGTTGGAAGCGTTGCGGAGGGGGCGCCACCGATTAGGCGTCGCCGAGTCCTGTACCGGCGGCATGGTCGCCGAGCGGGTCACCAATGTCCCCGGCGCCTCGGACACGTTCGTCGGCGGCGTGGTCGCCTACGCGGACGTCATCAAGACGGCGGCGCTCAAGGTGCCGCTCGAGATTCTCGAGGCTCACGGCGCGGTCTCGGACGAGACGGTGCGCGCGATGGCCGAGGGCGCGCAGCGGCTGTTCTCGGCGGACTGCGCGATCGCGGTGACGGGGATCGCCGGGCCGAGCGGCGGCACCCCCGACAAGCCCGTGGGGACGGTGTGGCTCGCGGCCCGCGTGCACACCACCACCCGCACCGTCAGGCGCGTGTTCCCGGGCGACCGCGACGAGATCCGCCGCCGCGCGGCCCAGGCGGCGCTCGATCTGCTGCGCCGCATCCTCGCGGAGCCCTGAATGCCCCCCCCCTCACCCTCGCGCTCCCCTTCCCCCGCCTCCTCTCCCACGCTCACTGCGCCCGACGGCACGCAGCTCGTGTACGATCTGTACGAGGCTGCCGCGCCGCGGGCGGCGGTGCTGCTGCTGCACGGCTGGTTCGATCACGCGGGCCGCTGGCGCGAGCTCGGGGAGCGGCTGCGGGAGGCGGGCTTGTCGACCTATGTCCTCGACCTGCGCGGGCACGGTCGCTCGGGCGGCCGGCGCGGCCACCTGTCGCGCTTCAGCCAGCTGCTGGGCGACCTGCAGGCGTTCCGGCGCGTGGTGCGCCTCAGGACCGGTCGCCCCCAGGTGCTCGTGGGGCTGTCATTTGGTGCGCTGGTCGCGCTGCGGTACCTCGAGACCCAACCGAGCGACCCGATCGCCGCCGCCGTGATTTGCTCGCCCTGGCTCGGCCTCGCGTTCCGGCCGCCCGTGTGGAAGCTCGTGGCGGCCCGCCTGCTCGCGGACCTGTGGCCCACCGTCCCGTTGCCTGCGGACCTCGATGCCGAGAGCCTGAGCCGGGACCCCGCCGTCAACCGCGCGTACGCCGAGGACGCAGACGTGCATCACGTGATGACGCCCGGCGCCTGGCGGGAGATCCAGTGGGCCCAGCGCGCCGTGGCGGCCGACGGCTCGCGCATCGAGTCGCCGCTCCTGTTCCTGCTCGCGGGCGAGGACCGCGTGGTGGACGCGCCGCTCGCTCGCGCGTTCGCCGGCGCGCTCGAAGGCGGCGTCCCGGTGCGCTGGTATCCCGAGATGTACCATGAGATCCTGCACGACCCGCAGCGCGAGGTGGCGGTCGGCGACATCCTCACGTTCATCGACAGCCGGCCAACGCGGGGGTAACCGGGGCTCGTGACGCGTCGTACTCGGCGCGCGGGCGAGTTTACCCGCGCCGTTCTGGCAGGTATCTTGTTGTGCGATAGCAAGTTCGGACGAACTGGCGCGAACCGATTGCGTCACAACGGCGCACTGACTTGGCATAGCGATTGCCTTGTGATAAAGAAACCGATGAAATCGAACCACGAACAACCGCAGCCGGCCGAGCAGCCGGGGACGCCCGATCCGGGCGCCTCAGAAGGATCCGAGTCGGGCGCGCTCGTCGAGCCGCCCGAGGAGGCGGTCGTCCGGCTCGAGGCGGAGCTCGCCGAGCTCAAGGACAAATACCTCCGGCTCGCAGCCGAGTATGACAACTTCCGCAAGCGTGCGAGCAAGGAGCGCACCGAGGTGTGGACCAGGGCCCAGGCCGATCTGGTGCAGCGCCTGGTGGACGGACTCGACGATCTGGCGCGCTTCGCGCACGTCGATCCCGCCCAAACGGACGCCAAGGCCATCCACGAAGGGGTTGACCTGGTAGAGCGGAAGTTCTGGAAGCAGCTCGAGGCGCTCGGCGTCACGCGGGTCGACCAGATCGGCGTGCCGTTCGATCCCAACCTGCACGAAGCGGTGACGACGCGCCCGGCGGATCGGCCTGCGCAGGATCACACCGTCGGGGCGATGCTTCAGCCGGGATACCAGCTGGGCGGCGTCCTGATCCGGCCGGCGAGGGTGGTGGTGCTGACCTGGACCGGGGAAGAGGGAAGGGGGAAGACGGAAGAGTAGATGGCATCCCAGCGGGATTACTACCAGATCCTCGGCGTGTCGGAGACGGCGACGACCGACGAGATCAAGAAGGCGTTTCGCCGCCTCGCGAAGCAGTACCACCCGGACCGCAATCCCAACAATGCGCAGGCGGCGGAGCGCTTCAAGGAGATCAGCGAAGCGCACGACGTGCTGAGCGACGCGGACAAACGCAAGAAATACGACCAGCTGCGGCGCTACGGCGCGTACGCGGGCGCGGGCCGCCCGTTCGGTGGGGGGGGCGGGGGGAGCAGTACCGCCGAGGGCCTGGACTTCGATCTCTCCGATCTCGGCTCGTTCGGCGGGTTGGGAGACCTGTTTTCGTCCATCTTCGGCCGGCGCGGCGGCGGGGTGGGGGGGGCAGGGACGGAGGGCGGGACGCGGTTCGAGGACGAGGAGGAGATCGAGACCGGCGTCTCGATCCCGTTCCGGGTCGCGGCCTTGGGCGGCAAGGTGCCTGTGGTGCTCACCCTGCCCGAGGTCTGCCCCACCTGCGGCGGCAACGGCGCGGCCCCCGGGGCCACCCTCTCGACCTGCCCGGAGTGCCACGGACGCGGCACGATCTCGTTCGGTCAGGGCGGGTTCGCCGTGACGCGGCCCTGTCCGGTGTGCCGCGGCCGGGGCAAGGTGCCGTCGCAGCGGTGCCCGACGTGTCAGGGAGCGGGCGAGGTGCGGGTTGAGAAGCGCCTCATGGTCAACATCCCGCCCGGGACGGAGGATGGCACGCGGCTGCGGCTCAAGGGTCAGGGCACGAAGGGGCGCGGCGACATCGTGGTCGTGATCCAGGTCGAGCCGGACCGCTTCTTCCGGCGCGAGGGTCTCGATGTCACCGGCGTGGTGCCGATCAACGTGGCGCAGGCGCTGCTCGGCACGAAGATCAAGGTGAAGACGCTGGACGGCAAGCGCGTCGTGCTCAAGGTGCCGCCCGGCACGCAGCACGGCCAGCGGTTTCGCATCGCGAGGCAGGGGATCGAGAAGAACGGCCGCCGCGGCGACCAATACGTCGAGGTGCGCGTGGAAATCCCGGAGCGTCTGACGCCCGAGCAGGAAGCGGCGGCGAGGGTGTTCGCCGAAAAAGCCGGGATGAAGTATTAGCGTCCGGCGTTTTGGTCGTCGTCGGTTTACGCAGCTACTCATGCCGCCCATCTCGCCTGCCCGACCGCGATAGGCAGAGATAGGCGGCGCCAGCTGCCGGCCATCTCGCCGTGGTTGCGGTCGGAACTAGAAGACTAAGCTGTCGAATCATCGTTAGGCTGCACCACTCCTTGAGAAGAAGCGATGCCTCAAGTCTCACGATCCCACCGGTTCGTTCAGAAGGCTGAGGCTGCACTGGTCGCTGCGATCGAGATCTACAACAAGCCCGACTTCCGCTATCGGGAAGAATCGTTCGCGATCCTCTCTCTCAACGCTTGGGAGCTCCTTCTAAAAGCGCGGCTCCTGCAACTCAACGCAAATGACCCCAGATGCCTGCACATCTATGAAACGCGGCAGAGTAAGAAGGGAAAGCCGACTAAGAAACGGTTTCTGAGACGCAATCGTGCTGGCAACTGCCAGACTCTCAGCCTAGGTCAATGCGTCGTTGCGCTTGAGAAGAAGGCCTCACCCCTCGCGCCTGGCGTAAAGCGCAATCTGGACGCGCTGGTTGAGGTAAGAGACAATTCAGTTCACTATATCGCGGCAGGTCCTTTGCTCGCCAAGCAGGTTTTCGAAATCGGCACCGCCGCGGTCTCCAACTTCCTTCACATCTGTCGCGAGTGGTTCAAGCACGACCTATCCAAGTATCACCTCTATCTAATGCCTATCGGCTTCGTCGCTCCACCAAAGGATGCTGACACCATAGTGGTCTCGACAGATGAGGCCCATCTGGTTCAATACCTCGCGGGTCTCGCGAAGGCGACGGACGTCAAGCCCGACGATCCTTATCAGGTTGCTCTCACCTTGCAGCTCAAGATGAAGCGCTCTACTTCTGATGCCGCGGTCAAGGTTGCTATTACGGACGATCCCAACGCACCCAAGGTTGTGCTGACGGAGGAAGATTTCAGAGCCAGCTATCCCTGGGATTACGCCGCTCTCACGAATCGCCTACGCAAGCGATATTCTGATTTCAAAGCAACGAGGAAGTACCACACACTCCGCAAGTCGCTCACGACCGACTCGCGATACTCCATGTCTAGATTCCTGGACCCTGGGAATCCCAAGAGTGCAAAGAAGGACTTCTTTAGTCCTGCCATTCTAAACGAGTTCGACAAAGCGTATTCGAGAAAGGATGGTGCGGCCTGATATCAACTTTGAAGTGCAACACTGAGTCTCAGGGGACATAACACTCCTCCGGGGTTCGATAGCCCAGTCGTTTTCTGGGCCGCTGGTTCAGCTTCAGGGCAATCCGATCGCAGTCGGCCTGAGTGAGATGGGCCATGCTCTGGCCCTTGGGGAAGTACTGCCGCAGTAGGCCGTTGGTGTTCTCGTTGGTCCCGCGTTCCCAGGCG
>WNGH01000153.1_pt1 | contig 79490 bp, 70 predicted proteins | sample 5400631 | NCBI WGS metagenome assembly WNGH01 (sample SAMN13153373, study PRJNA577476) | soil metagenome | isolation source: 115 cm soil or saprolite under Garry oak tree replicate 1 | place: USA:California | collected 2016-06-15
TAAGGGGTTACCGGCCTTCGCCGAAGAAGGAAGTGCAAGTCTCACACGGGGAGACATAGCCATTCTCCGCTTCCTGGCTGCAGCCGAAATCCTCGAAAGCGATCTATGGCAGCAATACAACGAACTCGGCGGAATCCAAGATAGCGAAGTCCCAGGAGGGAGCGGGAGTGCCCCCTACACCACTGCCCTTCAAGTGCTCGATGGGGACATGCCCCAGTATATTCACGACAATACCGAGGATGAGATCAGCCACTTCACATTCATCGACGCATACCTAGCTTCCAAGGGCGCGGACCCCGTTAATCTGGATCGCTTTCGCACCTTGCCGAGTAGCAAAGCGACCGGTGCCCAGCAGATCGGACGGCTCACCAACATCATGCAGCTCACCGTGGACACGAGCTGGTGGACGAAGTACCGCAGCCGCACGAACAACCCCGATTTCGGTGACACGTTCGCGCAAGCCATCCCAGGTTTGAGTAAAGGGCAGTTTCCGGCCATTCCCAGACACGATGGTGACTTGTCCCCCAATGCCCACATCCAAGCCATCGCCAACACGGCCGGTTTCCATTTTGCATTTATCGAGCAAGGTGGCACTAGCCTTTACCCATCGCTAGCTCAGCGGGTCACCAATCCGGAAGTGTTGCGCATCTTGCTCAGTATTGGTCCAACCGAGACCGCACACTTTCAGACGTGGCATGACAAGGCGGGTAATGCGCCTGCTTTGACCGACCCCACGAATGGCTTGGTCTTTCCCAACCTCAATGCCTCTCCTTTTGGCGGCGAGGACTTCCAGACTAACCTGATCATGCCCGAGCCAACCATCTTCCTCAACCGCAAGTTCCCAGCCGTTTCGATCATTCGCCCGACCGAGACCCAGGGAGCTGCAATGGGTGCGGCGAAGGCATTAACGGACGATGGACTGTTCATCGGCCAATCGAAGGAGTTCTTTGCCGTCCTACACGAACTGGCAGCGCAAGCAGATGAGGCCCGTCGCGAGTCGTAAGCGACGAGCGATGTAGTCGTTGGCACACAGACGAACAACATTGCGAAGCAGACCATGGTCTCTGCTCTGCATGCTCCGCTTCGCAATGTTGCCTATACTGTCATGTGTACTTTCGATGATGATAGGAGTTGAACATACCCTCTCTTCTACCCGACATGTTCATTTCCTGGATAGATCATCCGTTCGGATGGTCAGTGCCGCCCAACCAGAAGTTAGGCTGAGATGTGTATATATTTTAGAGGATCCTTTTGTCCTGCCTCCGCAAACCCATTGAGACGGAGTATGCAACTATCACACGTACCACAAGCAAACTCTTCACCTTCATAACAACTCCACGTAAGCTCGTATGGCACCCCTAATTCAGTTCCCTTACGAACTATATCTGCCTTACTCATATAAAGCAATGGCGCATGAAGATGGAACACCCTGCCATCTTGTGTTGCAGCCTTGGTTGCTAGGTTTGCCATGCGTTCATAGGCTTGCAGGTACTCCGGTCTACAATCTGGATAACCACTATAATCAATGGCATTGATACCAAGAAAGATATCGTTGGCACCTATCACTTCCGCGTAAGCCAGTGCAAAGGAAAGAAAAACCGTATTTCTGGCAGGAACATACGTAATCGGGATTTCTTGTGACATCTCATCAAGGTCTCGCCCATGAGGAACTGCAATATCAGCGGTTAAGGCACTTCCACCGAAGGCGCGTAGGTCGATTGTAACCGTTTGTTGGCGTTCTACCTGATAGTAGCGGGCAACCGCATTGGCTGCCTCAACTTCTCGTTGATGGCGCTGACCATAATCAAAGGAGAGTGTATAGAGCTCAAATCCTTGTTGAGAAGCAATGGCTAATGTTGTGGTCGAATCTAGCCCTCCCGACAAAAGTACAACTGCTTTCTTTTCCACCTATGTTTCTCCTTGCATTCCCATTGAGTAGAGTACATCCACTATCTCACATAGAGAAGAGGTCTGAAAAGCTTATTGGGAACAGATCAGGCCAGTCCCAACTGCCGTGCCTTAACAATGACCTGTGAGCGGTCGCGTGCGCCTAACTTGGAGAAAATATGATTGATATGAGTCTTGACGGTTGCGTCGCTCACAAAAAGCTCTGCCGCAATCTCCGTATTACTGTGCCCCTGCGCGATCAGCCGCACAACCTCCAACTCGCGTGCTGTCAAACCCATCTTCTCCGCCTCTAACGACGTATTCTTGGGTGCGGGCGATTCCTGTGCATGGAGCCCGGCCAGGAGCTGTGCGGCACTGGATGCTTGCAGGAGAACCTGCCCACGTGCGACGGCCCGTACGGCAGTACACAGCTCTTCGGCACTACAATCTTTGAGGAGATAACCCGCTGCGCCTGCACGCATCCCTTCCACAACCAGCTCCGGCGTATCGAACGTGGTTAGGAGCAGGATGCGCGGTCCCTGTGTCCCTTGCTTGCGAATCCGCTCGGTTGCCTCAATGCCATCCAGCACGGGCATGCGAATATCCATCAGGATCACATCGGGTTGCCGGTTCTCTGCCATCTGCGTCGCGACAAGCCCGTTTTCGGCCTCCCCGATGACTTCGATGTCTGGAACATCTTCGAGGATGATGCGCAACCCTTCCCGCATCAGGCGTTGGTCATCAGCTATCAGGACGCGGATCTTCTGGTCACTCACGCTATTTTACCTCCTGGGCAGCTCTCTCGCCGGACTGCTCGTATGGAAGTCTCAGGGTGACCGTGAAGCCTCCTGTCTCCGCTGGTCCCGCTTCGACCTCGCCACCCAGTGCGGCGACTCGCTCACGCATACCCTGTAGTCCATGATGTCCGCCCGCTCCGTTGCTCATCTCTTCCGAGAACGTGTCTGTCTGTGCTGCGTTCGCTCCCATCCCATCATCGTGCATCTCTAAGATGATGCTTGCTTCTCGCCACCGCAACGTGATCCACACCGTCTGGGCTGCGCCATGGCGATGTGCGTTGGTCAGTGTCTCCCGCAGGGCCAGTTGCAGCGTTTCCCTCTGCTGTGGGCTAACCTTGTGGGGCGTACCACTCTCTTCAAGGCGGCTGTGTACGCCCGTTCGTTCGTTGAAGGTGGTCGCGATCGACCTCAGGCTCGCACCCAGATCATCTTGCCCGGAAGGCGTTGGTGCTTTCTCCCTTAGCAGGCCGACGACGCGGCGGCTCTCGGTAATGCTCTCGCGGATAAGTACCGCCATATCATCCAGCTTCGCCGCGAGTCGCTCAGGATCACGGGTGATCAGGTGCCGTGCTGCCTGAACCTGAATTGAAAGGACGGCCAGTGAGTGCGAAAGAACATCGTGAATATCGCGTGCGATCCGTGTGCGCTCTCGTTCGGTCGCCAACTCTTCGCTGCGCATCATCTGCTGTCTCAACTGCTCCTGCACCTCGTGTAATCGCACTATGAGAAGATACTGGGTGCGCCGTGTCCACCCAAGCCAGCATAGGGCGCAGACGAGCCCCAAGTTGAATGCCAGCAGCCATGGACTCCCTGGATGCTCAATGAGCAGAAGTTGCAGTGCCCCATCCGTCGCGATCAGCGCCAGTATGCACACCACCACCAATGGCAGGGACCATTCCAGAGGAAAACGATAGAACACGGTGACGCAGAGTACATAGAGCGCCACACTTCCCCACATTCCTGGAAAGACGAGGTTCAGGATGATCGCCAAGCCGACCACGGCAAGATAAGCCCCAACCACAGGCAAAAATCGCTTGGAGCTTCTTGATAGCAGCAGGAGTGCCCAGATACCCACAAAAAAAATCTCCAAGCCCGCAGTCGTGATAGTTAGTGCATGTGTCGTGATGGCGATCGCCACCAAGATACTCAACATAGACACATCAGAGGTTAGTAGAATGCCACGTGCGAATGTGTATGGAACTTGTTTCCCCTGCTGCACATTTCTCCACCATCCCGCTTTATCCGACGCACGTTGTTCTTTGGGTATCATCTCGAAGATATAAAGCTCTCTCAGCGTGTTCATCTCTGGTTCCTCAATAGTCTCTTTTCCTTCCCGTATTATAACCTATCATTTCCCAACTATCATCCACCTGTGGGTTGAGAACACACGGACGCAAATATCAACCCCAGTCAACCCTGGCGAGTACATCGAAGCACATTGAGGTCAGGGATAGCCGGATAAATGCACCGTGGGCATGTGGCAAAGGTATGAGTTGCCATGCTATACTTTTGTCAGTGAAACGATTCACGCAGGTAAAATCGTGGCTCCAGCAGTGCTTTTTGCCAGAAAAGTACCGACTAGCTCACGAGCAAGCATCCAGTCCTGGGAGAGTAGGATATGCGTCGTCGCCAACTTGACCCCAAAATAAGTGTAAGTGTCGTCTTCGTCGCTGCCATGTTTATGAGTATCATGGATGGAACGATTGTCAACGTAGCCTTGCCCTCACTGGGACGCCAGTTAGGAGCATCAAGTACTTCGCTCGACTCAGTGGTAGTGGTATACTTAGTCAGTATTGCCATAGTTATTCCATTGTCTGGATGGTTGGGCGATCGGTGGGGCACCAAGCGTGTTTTCCTACTCGCCCTAGCGCTCTTCAGTGTGGCCTCGGCTCTCTGTGGCTTGGCTACAAGTATCGCTATGCTGGTAGCATTTCGAGGTTTGCAGGGTGTCGCCGGTGGTGCCCTCACTCCTGTGGGTACCGCCATTCTGTATCGGACGTTCCCGCCCGTCCAGCGCATGCAGGTCTCGCGCATCCTCATCATACCAACGGTGATCGCGCCCGCCTTGGGTCCCGTGCTCGGAGGTCTGCTGGTAGACCAGTTGTCGTGGCGTTGGGTGTTCTTCGTGAATGTGCCCATTGGGATCGCCGCATGTCTATTCGGTCTTCTCTTCCTGCAAGAACACCGAGAACCAGCTACCGGACGTTTCGACCTGGCAGGCTTCTTGTTGGCCGGTATTGGTCTGGGCCTCGTCATGTATGCGCTGAGTGAAGGACCGACTTATGGCTGGGCCTCGATCGGTATCCTCGGCAGTGCTCTCGTGGGTCTGCTCGTGCTTGGCGCGTTCGTTGTCGTTGAGCTGCGTATGCGGCAACCAATGCTCGACTTGCGTCTGTTCGGCAATCGGCTGTTCCGTGTCACCAACCTAGTCTCCTTGTTCTCCAGTGCCGGTTTCCTTGGTGTACTCTTCATTGGTCCCCTGTTCCTCCAGGAGGGACTTGGGGTCTCGGCACTCACCTCAGGACTGACGACATTCCCTGAGGCTATTGGAGTAGTGCTCTCTACCCAGGTTGTTGCCTTACTCTATCCTCGCTTCGGGCCGCGTCGACTCGTGGCGATCGGGCTTACGTGTGTAGCGATTGTGATGTCACTCATGAGTCTGCTGGAGCGTGACACCAGCTTGTGGTTTATGCGGCTGCTCATGTTCCTCACAGGGGCTGGGATGGCATACGCCTTCCTCCCAATACAGACAGCCTCCTTTGCAGCCATTTCGTCTGCCTCCACCGGGCAGGCGTCGGCACTCTTCAACGCGCAGAGGCAAGTGGGTTCCTCGCTCGGTATTGCTGTGCTGAGTACTGTCCTCAGTATTGTAGGACCGACGCGCCTGAGTGCGACCGGAGCTGTACTGCCGAACCTGACGGCCTATCACGCCGCTTTCCTTACCTCTGCCGGGCTGGCATTGATCGGGGCCTGTATAGCCCTGACCATTCGCGATAGTGATGCTGCCGCTACCATGTCGCGTCGGGTCAGAACTCGTAGACGTGAGGACGCATCAGAAGAGCCGCTACCTGTGGAAGTACTCTCATAGTGCGAAAGTGCAAAAGGAGGGTGCGGCGGAGCCGCATCCTCCTTTTGCACTTTCACAGTGAAAGATGATTATCTAGTACCGCCTATCGCGATACCCACCTCGATCGCCACCTGGACGGCGATCTCTTGAGAAGCCGCCTCTGCCGCGATCTGGCCGCTCGTTGGCTTCATTGACAATAATCGAGCGACCCTCTAGAGTGGAGCCGTTGAGTTGATTAATGGCGCTACGTGCCTCCTCGTCGTTGCTCATCTCGACAAAGCCGAAGCCTTTGCTGCGACCGGTTTCGCGGTCTGTAATCACCACTGCTGAAAGTACCTGCCCAATCTGTCCGAAGATATCAGCAAGATCTTGTTCTGTTGTTTGATAGGGCAGTCTTCCTACGTAAAGTTTCAAAATGTTTACTCATTCCTGGCATCATCGTCCAAAAGCCTGTTACTGTCGGTGGAACCATATTTCCACACAAGCGATACAGCAACACGGGACATGACCCACTTAATTATAACATATTCTCAAACGTATGTATTCCAAAATCATACATTTTTCTGCGAAAGATTTTAGTCTTTGCCCAGGCTCAGACCGTGCCGGATTTCATACGCCAACTCACGTTGGGATCGATAGACTTCAATCGTTGTGATCGCCACTCCTATCATTAGCACCCCCGTCCCTGCCAGGAAGCAGAACAGGGCGACGACAGCCATCCAGGAGGAGTTTGTCATATTGGCTGCAGCGATGACGAACATACTGAGCACAAAGACGAGAATGGCAATATCGACGACCAGAACCGCATTTTGGATCAGATTGTGCCGCAAGAGCATGTTGGGGAGTTGTGTCTCGATCTCACGTAATCGTTCCGCAGTGACTCCATCGATGGACGTAAGAGCACTTGTGACGCTCTTGCCTGTCGCTCGCAAAAGGTCGAGACGCTCGCGGTGCATCATACGCATCGTGCTACTAATGGCATGGTAACGCTGTAATAAGCCATTCAAAAAGAGAGCACAGCTCGTCACCATCACCACGGGTGCCACAATCAGGCTGATGGTACGGATCGTTGTATCGATGTTCATTTTTTTACCTGCCAAGTGACGATAGGGCTGTATCTACTAATGGGCTCGTGTTCATCAATATATCCTTGCTCTTCGGTTGTCTACCTACCCGGCAATATGCGCTTTTACCTCCGGCACAACCTCCTCCACAAAAATCCGTGCCTGGGTTTCCTCGTCGCCCATCACCGGCCAGAAAATAAACGTATCCATTCTTAAATCGTAATAGTAGCGCACAAGCTCATCTACCCACTGCTGGGTCGTACCCACAATCACACCTTTCCTTTTGGGCGTGATCGTGGGTCCATTCCCTTGCACAATCGCTCCCATAAGGTTATATGCACGTCGAATAGCTCGCGTATCACGCCCTGCCTCATGGGCTGCCTCATCCACCGCCTGTTGAATATCTGGCACATTCTCCGGTGGGATATACGAAGCAGAAATAAGCAAACCATCGGCCTTCTGACCGGTTAGGCGTAGCATTCTTGGGCGCAAGGCACCCAGCCAGATACCGATAGGATGGGTGGGCGTCGGGCCAGGATGAGCATTTACCAATGAGTAGTGTTGCCCGGAGAAATGAACCGTCTGCTTCGGCGATATAGGCTGCCAGAGCAAGTGCATCACCTCAATCGCCTCTTCCAACGCGCTCACCGCTCCTCCAGGAGTGCGCTCCGTCCCACCATAGGCGACTATGCCTTCCCACATGGCACCAGCCCCCAATCCCAGTTCTAGCCGCCCATTTGTCAAAATATCCAGCGTCGCCGCCGCCTTTGCCAGCACAGCAGGTGGTCGCAAGGGTAGGTTGATTACATTTGGCAGCAAGCGCACCTGTTGCGTCCGCGCACCGAGAAATGTCAACAACGTCCACGTATCCAAGAAATTACCGTTATAGGGATGATCCTGGATGCCCAGGAAATCCATGCCGCTACTATCTCCCAACTGCGCCAGTTTATATGCCAGCTGCAGGTTCTTTGCCGATGGGTCAATGTTCAGACCAAAAAGCGGCGGATTGTATTGTTGTTCAGCCATAGAGTTGCTCCTGCCCGGAAAAATAATGGATGTGTACATAAGGCCAGGAATTTCCTGGCCTTATGTACACATCCATTATATCCTCTCAATAATCGTTGCGATACCCTGTCCCACACCGATACACATGGTTGCTAGCCCGTAGCGTCCACCACGCCGCTCTAACTCATGCATCAACGTTACCACGAGTCTTGCACCGCTACAGCCGAGAGGATGCCCCAGCGCGATAGAGCCGCCATGCACATTGAGCTTCTCCTCATCAATCTCCAGTTCGCGCATGCATGCCAGCACCTGCACGGCAAAAGCTTCGTTAAGTTCGATCACGTCTATGTCTTTGATGCTCAGTCCTGCTCGTTGCAGGACCTTGCGTGTGGCGGGAATTGGCCCCAGGCCCATATAGGCCGGATCAACACCGGCGACCGCCGAGGCCACAACTCGCGCACGGGGACGCAAGCCCAATTTCTCGGCACGACTTCGAGCCATGAGTACCAGAGCCGCTGCTCCGTCATTGATACCCGCCGCGTTGCCAGCCGTGACGCTACCCCCTTTGCGGAAGGCTGGTTTCAGCGCAGCCAGCTTTTCTAACGACGTATCGGCGCGTGGGTGCTCATCTACGGCTACTACTGTCGGCTCACCCTTCTTTTGGGGAATGATCACCGGTACAATCTCTTGGGCGAAGAAGCCTGAACGTTGTGCGGCTACTGCCCGCTGCTGGCTACGCAGTGCATAGGCATCCTGGTCTTCACGGCTGATGCCATACTTCTCTGCCACATTCTCTGCCGTCTCACCCATGCTATAGGGATGATGCATCTGTGACAGTTTTGGGTTGATGAAACGCCATCCCAGTGTCGTATCTTGTAGCTTCATATCACGGCTGAAGGCCCCCTCGGCCTTGCCCAGCACAAAGGGAGCGCGGGTCATGCTCTCCACACCAGCGGCCACAAACGTCTCTCCCATACCTGTCTGAATAGCCTGTTCCGCGCTATTGACGGCTTGCAGGCCAGAGCCACAGAGGCGGTTAACCGTCTGTCCAGCTACCGTGATAGGCAGACCGGCCAGCAACAGAGCCATACGCGCCACATTACGATTATCCTCACCGGCCTGATTGGCACAACCTAAGATCACATCTTCAATACTGTCCGGCTCCACTCGCGCACGTTTGATCGCTTCCGCAATCACCAGTGCGGCCAGATCATCGGGCCGGACATCCTTCAAGCTCCCGCCATAGCGTCCAATGGGAGTACGAATTCCTGAGAGGATAACCGCGTCTTCCATGATTGTGCAGACCTTTCTGACCCTGGTAGCTTGCTTACAATGCAAGCTTTTGTATGCATGTATTCATCTTGTATGATGTGACACACTGAGGCTTGCTGTCAAATCTGCACCAATATCAAGTTCGCGCTACGTTATACTTATCAACTGCGCCCACAGAGGACATGTTCTTGAATGATGGGCGGGGTGTGTATGGTCGGGAAGGTGTAGTACTTCGTTTTGAGCAGCTGCATCTCTGTATGATCAAGCCCTTCGGGCATAATGCCATTGTGCAGGCGTATCCATTCATAGTAGTGCTGAGCCAATTGATGTGCTGCATATGCATGAGTCGCGCTGCTTTTGATGTCACTTTTCGCTTCGGGACCACTCATCACTACTAAATTGCACCAATCTCCATTGCGGAACTCCAGCGATGAGTAGCTGAGAATAGCAGGATTGTGTACAAACTCCTGGATCAACTGTTTGTCGGCTTGCACAATGTCATCACTCACCGACGGCAGGGCGTCTTTGTGTTTACGGCTCACAAAACCGACAAACAGAAAGCTACTTCTCAACAAAAGTTCCTGCTGTTTGTAGATGGTGATACGGTGCGTGCGTTTGTGACGTTCCTCTAGCAGATAGAGTGATGGCTGCGCTGTGGAAAGCGGCTGCCCGAGCTGGCGCAGGAGAAAATGGAGTCTACGAGTCATATATTTGAGTACAGCCAAATCTAACTTGCTTTTCTTGACTTCAGCCCTTACAGAGAGCTTCACTGCTAGATGCGGAATTAATGCATCATGAACTAACATGTCTATCCCCCAATAGAAGAAGTAGGTCTATACCTCTATGTTTTGTAACTTTTGTTACACCTGCTACTGAGGAGTATAGCATAGAAAATAATATAAGTCAATGTTATGAATATTGATAACATTTAGTTATCAACATCAGAAAGTCAGTGAGCAGAATGACCGCCAGGGTCATCTGTCATCCTGAGCGCGAGCGAAGGATCTGCATTGGGCCCAGGGAGAGATCCTTCGCTGCGCTCAGGATGACAGCAGGATATTGCCAGTACGCTCCATGTGGAAAGCAGATAGGGAGAGATCCTTCGCTGCGCTCAGGATGACAGCAGGGCTGAAGTTCACGCCTATGGGGGCAATCATCATGGGGTGAGGTTCATTTTTTTGCTAGCCTGACTTTCACAAGGGGCAATCCATTTCAATTAAGCTGGGAGGGTCGAGGCCAGCTCGACCCCGACAGGCGAGCGGCTGGCTTGGCTCGCCGTTTCTTCACCAGGAGGTCAGTTGGGTCTAATGAGTCCAATGGGTCTAATGGGACAGAGGAGTCCAATGGGTCCAATGAGTCTGATGAGTCCAATGGGTCTAATGGGACAGAGGAGTCCGATGAGTCTGATGAGTCTGATGAGTCCAATGGGACAGAGGAGTCCAATGCAATTAATAGTTTTTGTGATAAACACCGTTTTAGTAGAGTCCAATGAGTCTAATGGGTTCAATGGGACAGATGAGTCCAATGAGTCCGATGGGTTCAATGGGACAGATGAGTCTGATGAGTCTAATGGGTTCAATGGGACAGATGAGTCCAATGAGTCTGATGAGTCCAATGGGTCTAATGAGTCCAATGGGTCTGACGAGCGCAGCGATGTCCCCACTGTCTAGAGGGGGAGAGCTTACCTTTCCCCTGATTTGTTTCTTTGAAATGGATTGCCCACAAGGAGGGTCACTCATAGGCATTAACTTAAGCACGGCTGTCATTCCTTCGCTTCTCGAGAGGCGCAGGCTCTCAGCGCGAGCTTTGGATCGGCGCACTGCCCAGGGAGAGATCCTTCCCCTTCGTTTCACTCAGGGCTTCGGCTCATGCGCTCAGGATGACAGATGGCGGGGCGAAGGAGCTGCGCTGGGCCCAGGGAGAGATCCTTCCCCTTCGTTTCACTCAGGGCTTCGGCTCATGCGCTCAGGATGACAGATGGCGGGGCGAGCTCCTGGGCGTTGACTTGAGCACTTGAACACAGGTCCTTCTTGGCTGAAGTTAACGACTATGGGAGGGTCACTACATCTTGTGTTGCTCTGCCTGCGCCAGATGTAGTGCCCCCCCCTTGTGCTCACATGGGTAGGTTTTTCCTCAGACGAACAAGCATGCCCCAGCAGCGGGCGGCCACAAGGGCCTATACCTGTCCCCCAGACAGGATGCCCCCCACATCCACGCCGCCCCCGCCCCTACGTGGACCAGCCTTGCAAGCCATTTTCCAAAAAAACCTACCTGTGAGAACCTCCCTTGTGGGGGTCAGGCTCCCCATCTGCGCTCTGTGCAAAAAAATGAACCTCACCTTCGCAAAAATTGCACGCGTACCCATATTACCTGACTACAAAGTAGAGTCGAATGGCAAGCTGATCGTTCCAATAGATTTCGACCATCCCTTCGGCTGGTTGGGCATATTGTTGTCGTGCCACGCCCGTACCCGCTTCTGCGATCACCTTGGGCTCGCTGGCCTGATAGAACTGGCCGTTGGTGTACCATTTAACGATAACGGTGCCGGGTTGTTTCGGTTTCTGTGTACTATAGGTCAGATAGATAGTCTGGTTGGGCTGGAAGACGACATCCTGTTTCGTGGCAACGTTATGGTCATTCAGTTGCGCGGTGGTTGTGGCCGAAGTGATGATATTCGCCGCCGGGCCTGTTTCCTGGTTTCTAGGTGGGTCTGGTAGAGCATTCGTTGGTGTTGGTTGGAGATTGGGAGGCGTGGTGAGGCCGGAGAAACGTCCCAACGCATTCAGGCTGCCACTGGCCTTGACGTAGTAGGTGGTGCCTACACAGAGTAAGAAAGTGACGATGATCACGCTGAGTAGCCCACTAATGATACGATAGCGTGGAATGATAGGGCGTGGTTTCGTATACATGGGCGGTACATAGATCGTGGTTTCCTCTTGCGGTTGGACGGGTACCAACGGGCCAATGTTTTGTACTGGTACGGGCATCAACGCCGTCTTGCTATCCGTAACAGGCAGTGCTGGTAGTTGTTGCGGTTGTGACGGTTGCTGGTAGGGAACAGGTAAGAGCGAAGTCGGTTGTTGCTCTATTGGAAAAGGGAGTCGTGGTGCTGCTGCTGAGAACGGAGTAGCTTGCGGTGACTGATTGCTCGTGTATGCCTGAGTTGGCATGGCAGCTGGAGTTGCCCATGGAGTGGCTGCTTGCATAGATGCGCTGGTCAATGGTGAGGGAGTGCCACAATGAGGACAGGGAGCTTCATTCGCCAGTCGAGCGGTATTACAAAATGTACAGAGCATCGTTGTTCTTCCACCTTCATTGCAAGTATGTGCGTCTGCTGTTGCTATATATCACAGTAGCACCAGGCATCCGCCAGGGTCAAGTTTCACGGTTACTGGTAGGGTAAAATGGCTATTCTCTATTGTGTATAAACGTGCGTCACTTTATATCTTGGAGGTACGCAAGGCTGTTGAAGGAGTTGGCTCTTGAAACATGGAGGCATAGCATGTTACCATTCATGGTGAGAGGTAAATCACTGCAATCATCATCAGTAATTATTGCTATCCTACATTTGCCTCTCTTTTTTCTTATGGCAGAATCGCAAGAACAATGGTATAACCGCAACGCAATTGAGCAACTGGCCTTGCACATTCCGTTTGAACGCGATATGGCAAGCAAGGCGGAGCAAATAGAAATGCTCCGAGGGTTGGTCATTCGCCATGGGCACGAGATGGACCCTGAGCTATTTGGTTTTGAGGCTCGCAATGAATTGATGCGCCTGGGTCTCTGGAAGCGCATTGGGCCGGAAGAAGACAAGGCTTAGTACCTTTTTGTGCTATGATACATGTCAGGAAGAAAGTGATGTATGTAGTTTCCATTTAGCAATGTGTATAAAAAGGGGGCAATGATGCTCAGAGATACGCTGTTGTATCTGGCACACAATGATAATTTGCGCGAGTTTGTGATCTCGAATCGAGCGACGCGAGGGGTTTCACGTCGTTTTGTGGCTGGCGAGACTCTGGATGAGGCCATACAGGTGACCCGTGTGCTGAACCGCAAAGGTATGCATGTCTCGCTGGATCACCTGGGCGAGAATGTAACGGATGCAAAAGAGGCAAAGGCGGCTACCCAGGATTTTCTCACCATCCTTGAAGCGATTCAGCGCAACAAGGTCGATGCCAACATCTCGCTTAAGCTGACCGCTTTGGGATTGGACATTTCACAAGAGCTATGCGAGCAGAATGTGTGGCGCATTTTGGAGTGTGCCAAACAATCCGGATTGTTTGTACGTATCGATATGGAATCCTCGGCTTATGTCGACCAGACCATGGATATTACCCTGCGCATGCATGAACGCTATGAGCATGTAGGGACGGTGATGCAGTCATGTCTCTATCGCACCAGGAAGGATGTGGAACAACTGATCACCCAGGGCGTGCGCGTGCGCTTGGTGAAGGGAGCCTATAAAGAACCAAAGTCGGTGGCCTATCAAAACAAGAGTGAAGTTGACCATAACTACGTGCAGTTGATGATGTTGCTCCTTTTGAAAGGAAACTATCCGGCGATTGCCACACATGATGAGGCGATTGTTCATGCCACGTGTAAGTATGCGCGTGATCACGGTATAAGTAAGGATGCCTTCGAGTTTCAGATGTTGTACGGCATCCGTCGAGATTTGCAAGAAAAACTGGTGAGCGAGGGCTATAACGTGCGCGTCTATGTGCCGTATGGCTCACAATGGTACCCCTATCTGATGCGGCGCCTGGCGGAACGCCCCGCAAATTTAATGTTTGTGATGAACAATGCTTTGCGCGGATGACGGCGGGATATGACTTAGAGGAAGAGATATGACCATAAGCTATGTTGTTGCAGTGGGCGTGGCAGATGTGCGGCGCGAACCCGACGCTCATTCAGAGCTTGTGACCCAGGCACTGATGAATGTAACGGCTCGCGGAGATCGGACGGAAGGTGAATGGACGCACGTACAATTAGTGGATTATGAGGGCTGGATACGCACAGACCAGTTAGAGGAGCCGATTATCAAGGGATTTTGTAAGGTGGGTGAAACATGCGGAACTCCTCTGGAACTGGTCGCGGTGATCATAGAGACGCATGTACCTGTCTATGTGGAGGCGCAGGGTGATGAGAAACTGGCAACCGTCTATCTTTCAACAGCTTTACCTGTCCTGGATATAACCGTAGCACGACGCGTACAGGTGGCTCTGCCGGGTGAGCGTACCGGTTGGCTAGAACGAGAGAGTGTAGCTATGCGCCAGCGAGATGGAGCCTACCCGCGTGCGGATGTAGCCGCCGTCACTACATATGCGCGGAAGTTTCTCGATAGGCCCTATCTGTGGGGAGGAACAAGTTGGGAAGGCATAGATTGTAGCGGTTTCGTCCAACTCTGCTACCGTATGGGGGGATACATTCTGCCGCGTGATGCTGATCAACAGCATGATTTTTTGCCTCATAGCGTCAAAAGGCAAGAGATGCAGCTGGGTGATTTAATTTTCTTTGGGGCCAAGCAGATTACGCATGTAGCTTTAGCCCTGAACAACAGAGAATATATTCATGCTGAGGGACAAAACTACGACAAAGTGCTGATTAATAGCTTTGACCCAGCTGCCGAACATTATTATCCCCGTTTAGATGAGATCGTCTGGGATATTAAACGGGTGGTGATATAAATGCAAGCGGAGGTTGAACGTGAACTGGCACGCCTGGGTGGGAAAACTGCGTGTGTGGTCGTGCGCATGGCTGAGGGTGGGCCGGAGGAACTGGTGACACGTAACGCCGATATGGTTTTTCCGGCGGCAAGCCTGATAAAGGTACCGCTTTTGATAGAAGTTGCGCGGCAGGTAGAATTTGGGCTATTGTCATGGGAGACGCGCTACACGGTGTCCGATGCAGCACGAGTGGGTAGCGACGGCGTGCTTGCAGATATTTCGCTAGGGTTGCAACCCACGTTACGCGATCTAGCCCACTTGATGATTACCATCAGTGACAACACGGCCTCAAATATGCTCTTAGATCTTGTGGGCATGGAGACAGTGAATACAACGATGCGTAATCTGGGGCTGATGGCGACACGCATAGAGCGGCGGTTTATAGATTTTGAAGCGCGTAAGGCGGGACGTGATAACTGGACAACAGCAGCAGATATGGCCTTGCTGTTTTCTTTCTTCTGCACCGAGTTGCTTCCCTGCAAAGACATAATGCTGGAGATGCTGCTGCGCCAGAATGACTATACTATTTTGCCTGCCTACTGGGGAGAGGATGTGCCTTTCGCACATAAGACAGGTGGCTTACCGGGCATCATACACGATGCCGGTATTTTGTATCCGCCGAACGAGCCAGATGTGCCATTGATTATCGCAGTGCTGACTAGCGAGCAGGCAGATTGGCCTCTGACTCGCCTGACATTGGCAAGAATAGGAAAGATGATCTATTCTCGATAAAGGAGTTGCTTATGCCTATTTTTCCTTTTAAGGGAGTATGGCCGACGATTGCAGAGGATGTATTTATTGCACCAGGAGCCATGGTTATTGGCAATGTGACCATTCATGAGGGAGCCAGTATCTGGTATAACACAGTAGTACGCGGAGATAGTGCGCCAATTGTGATTGGACGTGGCACCAATGTCCAGGATAATTGTACGCTGCATGTGGATGGTGATGCACCATTGACTATTGGTGAGGAATGTACCATTGGACATAATGCCGTTGTGCATGGAGCAACCGTCGGTGATCGGGTGTTGATCGGCATGAATGCGGTAGTGCTTTCGCACGCGCAAGTAGGCTCCAGTACCATTATTGGAGCTTGTGCGCTGGTGGGAGAGCGTAAACGTATTCCTGAGAAAGTGCTGGCTGTAGGCGTGCCTGTCAAAGTCGTGCGCGAACTGACGGAGGCGGAGCAGGAGAGTATTGTCGAGAGTGCGGCAGGCTATGGTGAGCGAGCGAAGGCGCATAGAGAGTCTGTCGAGAGTAGATAGATGGGTTTGTAGAGCTAAAGAGCGGGTGAACGCCATTGTTCACCCGCTCTCTGGCTTTATCAATCTATCTATCCAAAGTGGACATCTACTAATTTTTCTGCTTGCTATCGTCTTCTTCTAGAGAAACTAGTTGTAACTTTTCCGTTACTCCCTCAGCTTGGAGTATTCTATGGGCCCCCAAGGAGCAGAAGATGACATACCTTGCCCGTTTTCTGTATCGCAACCTCCGTGGATATCGTCTGCTGATTTTCCTGGCAGTCATCATGACATTGATCGAAGTAGTTGCTAGCATTTTGAGCGTCTATCCGTTCAAATATATTCTCGACGCTAACAAGCCCGGCCAGACTGACCAGACACAAACGCCACTGGACATTCTGGTCACCCAGAGACTTTTTCCTGTCGTCGCACAGCTTTACCCACCGCTTGTTGCAAAAATCTCTCCATCAGGACACCCTATCATTGGAAAGGCTGTAATCACTATCCTCATTATGGGCTTACTGACGGCCCTCCTATCTTTTGTGCAGATCCGCATTGCCACTCTCATTGCTAAATCGCTCACTGCTCGGCTCAGTAAGCGACTCTTCGATCACCTGCAACGGCTCTCTGTGAGCTGGCATAACACACAAGAGCAAGGGGATCTGATTCAAAGGGTGACAGGCAATCTAGTCGACCTTGAGAAATTCGTCGCTGACGGCATGGTAGACGCCCTGGCTGCGGTTCTGACCGTCCTTGGCATTCTCGCGATTATGTTTTTCACCAATGTCTTCTTTTTCTCGATCTCCCTGGCTCTTGCTGTTGCTATGTTTGGCGTTGTCCTGGTCTACACCGGGCAGATCAAAGCAGCTACCAAAAAGGAAAAGAAAGCCGACGGGCAGGTATCGAGTATTGCAGCAGAAGCTATTGCTAAAATTATGGAAATCAAGGCATTTACTCTTGAAAAGTTCATGTTTGGCGTCTTTAGCAAGGGTACCGACACCAGGCTCAAGGCAGGCAGACAAGCAGGAAATATGCAAGCTCAATTTACGCCGCTGGTAGAAACGCTACTTATCTGCGGAAAAGTCATTATTGTGGGCATAGGTGTGCATGTTGCCGTCACAGGCGAGCCTATCACTCTCGGCCTTTTGTCCACCTACAGTGTCACTATTGGCTCGCTAGGAATATTCCTTTTCTACCTGGATAAGCTCTACCAACCGATGCGTGATCTCTCGAAGTTAGCGACACTATCGACCGGAGCTTTGGTTGCGGCAGAACGCATCCAGGAAGTACTGGATCAGCAGACAGAACTGGTCGAGCTCCCTCCCAAGTACCAGGGCCCCACCAGGTTCACTGGCACCGTCGATTACCAGGATGTGTATTTTTGCTACTCCCATCCTGGGCAACTCATCCTCAAGGGTGTGACACTCCACATTCCGGCTGGTAAAAAAGTGGCACTGGTTGGGCTTTCAGGCAGTGGCAAAACGACGCTGACGAATCTTCTCCCTCGTTTCTATGAAACCGTACCAGGTTGGGGCTCTGTCAGAATCGATAACACTGATGTGATGGAACTTCCCCTGGCTATCGTGCGCCGCAACATCAGTGTCGTGCTCCAGGACTCTATCCTCTTCGATGGGACGATCCGGGAAAATATTAAGATTGGACGCCCCAATGCCACCGATGCGGAGATGTTCGAGGCAGCCAAACAAGCCTGTATTCACGAAACGATTATGAAAAAGCCGGATGGCTACGACACCAAACTTATGAATCAGGGCAAGAATCTTTCTGGAGGGCAGCGTCAACGCATCGCCATCGCACGGGCCATCCTGCGTGATTCGCCAATCATCATTATGGACGAGCCTACTGCCAGCCTTGATGTCGAAGCCGAAGCCGAGGTGATGCGCGCTCTGGAAGGTCTGGCGGAGGGGCGTACCGTGCTCATGATTACTCATCGCCTCAGCACTGTCGGCAAGGTGGATGCTATCATCGTTCTGGAGAATGGCCGCATTGCTGAACAGGGGACATATAAAGAACTCAAGCAGAAAGATGGCGTATTCAGCAACCTGCTCAAAGTCCAGGATGCTTACAATCTTGATGCAGACGAAAGTACATCCTTTATCTTGACGGCCTCTGGAGACCTTCCTAATCTCCATCTCTCACAAGCAGAGATCTTGATCGAGGTAGATGGTAAGATTGTGGGCAAACATCAGTTAGATCGCCAGGTGCTCACCGTTGGTCGTGCAGACTCAAACGAGATCGTGATAGCGTTTAATCACCCGGCGGTACAACAGGTCTCGCGCATGCATGCCAAGATTCTCTGGAGAGACGATCGCTGGGATATCCAGGACTTTGAAAGCACGTGTGGGCTGCACTACAATGGGCAGCGCATCGAGCAGCACACGTTCACCCATGGAGATCGTATCTATCTGACCCCCAGAGTGGCGCTCGTTTATATGCAGCAGAGTCCCTTGCCTCCATCTGCGTCGCCAACGAGGCCCGAACCACACGTTCAGCAGGCGCAGATTCTCATCGAGGTGGATGAGCAAATCATTGGGAAACGGGTACTGGATAAAGCTATATTGACTGTCGGCCGACAGCAGCATGGTGCGCAGCACGATATACAGATTCCTTCCCGCTACATCTCACGCCTGCTGCATGCACAGATCTTCTCGCAGAACGGCTCATGGGTTATCAAAGCTGCTCAAGACAACTGTCCGCTGCACTACAACGCACAACCGGTTCTCCAGCACGTGTTCTCGAAGGGAGATCGTGTCTACCTGGCCCCTTCCGTGGCGTTGATTTTCCAGTCGTTCCCATGAGGGCACACTGACGCTGCCAACTCTTCTGCGCTCTCCAGACAAACTACTCTTGCGGCAGCATATACGCCTCAAATTTCAAAGGTAGCAGGTAGCAAACACGAGATAGCTCGCATGGCTGGCATTTCAGGCTGACCATGTGAACTGTCTCATGCTTTTACTGTGCGAGAGTGACCGAAAAGATAGTTTGTAAAGCTGATTGATGTGGCCTCTGGATAGTCAGTTGAATATCCCATACACCAGCCATGGAGAATGTAGCATCTTTGGGAAAGGTAGCAGTATAGACGGGACTGCCCCCCTTGAGGGTAGTGTGAGCAGTACCCATGTCCATGATCTCCATGTTGATACTTATTTGTATAGTGGCATTGGTGACAGCGTTACCTGCGGTGTCATTGAGGGTAACGAGCACCTCGTTGGCGTAGTTGACGCGACCAGGAAGTACTTGCAGTGTGACGGAGAGATTGCCAACTTGGGCCGTCTGGGCTGGTGTACTGGTAGTGTTGGTAGATGGTGCTGCCTGACTTTGAGCGTAATTGATATTTGGGAAGACGATGGGCGGTGCGAAGAAGGTCATAAGAGCGGCACAGAGGAGGACGGCAGCACCAAGCCAGGATTGCAGGTTGAGAGACTGTTTGAGACGGCGTGATGTTTGCTCTAAAGCTGATTGGCGTGTACGTCGAGCAGGCATTTCGGCGTTGACGACAGGTAAGAGAGCGGCCTGTCGAGTCAGTTTTGGACGCAGGAGAAAGAAGGCATAAGCTGTAACTACCAGTATGAGAGCGATAAGCAGGCAGTGAATGAGGAGAGTACGCCCATAGGGGTCGCTCAGCAGTTGCGAAGGGCTGCTGATACTGCTTTCAGCCAGGAAGAGACCGCTGACCAGGAAGACGCCCATGGCTGCAAGTACAAGTGGGTAAAAGCGTCGCAAGAGGGGAAGTAATACTTCGGCAGGGCGATCTGGTTCGGCAACGGGCAAGAGTGGAAGCAGGACATAGCCCAGGTACGCTACGCTGCCGAACCAGACTGCACGTGCTATGAGATAGAGCCAATCGAGTATAATAGCACTGATATGAGGTTGGGCCAGCGATGCGACATAGTCTGAAAGCGCATTGGTGAATATGATCAAAGAGGCCAGGATGAGCCAGGCAATGGTATAGCGGTGCAGTGTAGCCGGTAGCATCTGTACTGCTTCCTCTGTTTTAGATGTATCAGTTGGGCTGGCTTCCTGAGTAACGCGCTGGCGTATCTGCCGGAAACGTTGCCCTGAGTGACTATCGCGCCTTCTAGAGTTGAGCATGCTGTGCGGTCGATTGGCCCACCACAGCAGAACGAGTGCTAGAAGGACGAGAGCCAGGCGAGATAACCAGAGGTAGCCATAAGTTGTGTGTGTCAGGATGGAGAGCAAGATAGCAAAGTCAAGATCACCGCCTGTGTTTGCCTGTGAAAACTGTGCTGTGCGTAAGATCAGTAAGATGACCTCTCCGACAACCATGGCCGTTAGACACAGCCATTGGAGCGGACGCGCTTGCTTGCGCGTAGCTGTAAAAAGAGCTGCTATGCGTTCGAGGCCATTGAGTAGCAGTCCTTCGGTGATGAGCATGCCCACCCAGAAGGTTAAGGCCATAAGAACCAGCCATTCCCAGGCAATGCTGAGAAAACCGAGCAAATTGAAGGACGGCCCACAGTTTGTGTTATCGTTACCGATAAGTTGCGGGAGACAGTTGCTGGTACTAGGGCCTAAAATGACCTGACCGGGAAGGCCGGTGCTGGAGTGTCCAATGTTGAAGCCAATGACCCCTTGTGTGGTATGTCCATCACCATCGGCTAATGCCGTCCAACGCACTGTGTAACCACCTTGTGGCAGCTGATCAGGATTTTTCAGGGGTGTATCTAGTTCGCGAAGATTGCTTGGAGAAATGCTGCTCCGAGTCGCATCGACGATATGTTCGTCGGGTGTATACACATGAGCAATGCTGGCAGGGCTGATGGCAGCGGCAAAAAAGATGCGCACTACTCGTGGTGCGTTGGCGACGGTTGAGCCATCAACAGGATCAGAACCGATGACGAAGGCATGCGCGTATGCCACCGACTGCGGAGCAAGCAGGGTTAACCAGCCAGAGAGCAGCAGGGTAATGAGACTGAGTGTTACGGGTAACAGGCCTCTCAAATCGTGTCTGTGTAGCATCGTGTTCCTTATATCGTAGGATTGAGCATTCCTAACGAATTGTACCTCAGTTGAGCGTTGCTCGCAATATTTGTTTTTGCAGTTTGCTCTTGCTATAATGGGACGGAGAACTTATTTGTAGGGGAAGGTAATATGCAAAAGTCGCGTCAGTATAATTCGTGGTCACGTTTATTACTATGGTCACATGTGGTGAGCGTGATCAGTTTTTACCTTATTTTGTGGTGGCGTACTCGCCCAAATGGTGATGAGGTCGGCAGCAAAGCAAAGACTCCTGCGCGGCCAGCCCTGAAGGGAACGATGCCATCAGTATCTATCATTGTGCCTGCACGCAATGAGGAGCGCAATATTGCGCGATGTGTGACGTCCTTGTTGGAGCAGGATTATGACGATTATGAAGTGATTGTTGTAGATGATGGCTCGACGGATAGGACGGCAGCTATTCTGGATGAGATTGCCCATGATCATCCACAAAGCCATAAGTTGTGGGTGTTGCGCTTGCGTGATCTGCCGGAAGGATGGGCAGGCAAGCCCCACGCCTTACATAGAGGTGTGCAAGAGGCACGTGGCGATTGGCTGCTCTTTACCGATGCGGATACATGCCATGAACCGCAGGCCCTACGTTTTGCCGTGCAGAAGGCGACGACAGAGGGCATCGATCTGCTTTCGCTGGGAACGCAGCAGGAGCTACCGGGATTTTGGAACAAAGTCATGATGCCAATGGCCTATCTCGGTATCAGTATACAGTATCCTCTACGGCTTGTGAACGATCCAAGCAGTCCTGTGGCCATTGCCAATGGGCAATATATCCTGTTACGGCGTGCTGTCTATGATATTGTGGGAGGTTATGCACGTCCAGATTTGCGCCATACGCTGCTGGATGATCGCGATCTGGCGCAGATTGTGAAGCAAGTTGGTTTTCGTCTGCGGCTAATCGATGGTCGAGATCTGGTACATGTACAAATGTATAGTGGTTTGAAGGAAACGTGGCGCGGCTGGCGTAAGAATGTCTTTCTGGGTAGTCGCGGTGGGCTGGCTTTTGTCTTGCTACAATTAATCGGCCTGCCAATGGTGGCGATCATCCCGTTTTTGTTGCCTCTCTTAGGACTGGTGGGTGGTAGAAAGAAGCGCAGTGTATCGTCCACCGAGCTAGAAGCAGCAGGCCTATTGGAGATGGGCACGGCTCTTACCTATCACTGGTGGATGGATAAGCAGTTGGGTGTACCATGGTACTATGCATTTACTTCTCCATTAGCCGCCACATTATTTGGAGGTATCCTGGCCCAATCGGCATGGAATATCTTAACACGTAAAGGCGTGGATTGGCGTGGAAGGGTGTACTACGATGGCCATTCAGTGCAAGAGACGGCTGAAAAGGCTGTTGTCTCGTAAGATGAGGAGAATGGATGATGACCGCAAGGGTCATCACTACTATACGACGGCTTCGCAGGCCCCGGCATGCGTGTATAGTAGTGATGACCGGGGTGAGAGTCATATTTGGCGCCGGACATGATGACCGCAAGGGTCATCACTACTATACGACGGCTTCGCAGGCCCCGGCATGCGTGTATAGTAGTGATGACCGGGGTGAGAGTCATATTTGGCGCCGGACATGATGACCGCAAGGGAGACCGGATACCCATCTGGCGGCTGGTATCCAATACTGGCCGCCTTATGTGTTATTGAATAATGGGCACATTCACACCTAATTGGTGGAGCAGGTCCCCAATGCCGCCGCCAGATACGTGTTCGACGTGTATACGGGTTATTTTGTTGTTGACGACGGTGTAGTTCCAGTGTTCTTCGGGCAGCATGATGCTCTGGGCGGTCTGTGGAATGGGTGGCAGTCCTAGTGGAGGGAGTATAAAGCTTTCAGTCTGGGTACCGGTTATATGTGTGATAGCCTGCACTCTACTGTCAGCCTGTCGTTCGTGCAGATCGTGAACGGTATGAAAACCGAACATGAGGTTAGGTATGCCCGAGGCCAGCTCTCTAAAGATGGTGAAAAAATCCGAGGCGTAGAGTGGCTGAGGTGTCCAGCCTGTAAAGATAAAGTCGTCGGTCACATAGGTTTTGGCGGTGTCGAAGTTTTTTCCTTCGAAGGCTGCCATGAAGGCTTTGACAACGTCTTCTGCTGCGCTCATGTGATACTGCTCCTTTGTTGGCTAGTTTTGACTGTGTTCTCTATTGAGCACGTTTTACAGACTTCTGTGGATGTAGCTTGTGTTATCTATATGCCGCTATTGCTCTCTTAACAGTGATTTAACAGTGATTTAAACCGTTACAGCTATACTTCTTTTGGGGAAAGCAGGTTCCACTTCTTTTCATAAACTGCATCACTAGTAAGGAGAGACACATCATGCGCACTATTCTTCACAGAAGCATATTTGCTTTGATTGCGATCATCAGTATTGTTGCCTTTATTCTTATAGGAAGCCAGAATAGGGTATTCAGTGCACAACGCACGACACATACTGCCACGGGATCGAGCGTGGTTGGGCTGCCCGGCTATGACATCAAAGTATTTGCCCAAGGTACTGCGTCCTATTTCAACCCAGACTCGGTGGAAGTGGTCGGCAAGTATGTCTACATCGGTTACCAAAACAAAACCGCCAAGGATGGGACCGACAACAACTCAAGCACCGTGGTGCAAGACACTCTACAAGGCACAGTGGTACAGACGTTTTCCGTCCGAGGCCATTGCGATGGGCTGCGTTTTGACCCCTCCACCCAGCTGCTCTGGGCTACTTCAAATGAAGATGGTAATCCACGTCTCGTGACAATTGACCCAGCCACTGGGAAGATAACGTCGTACACCTTCCCGCCTACACCGCACGGTGGTGGTTACGATGACTTGGCATTCGTCAATGGCAAGGCGTTTATTGCTGCATCGAATCCGACATTAAATAGTGCAGGTGTAAATGTGTTTCCAGCAGTGGATGAGATCACCCTGAACAAGGGACAGGCAGTGCTGATTCCTATGTTGTATGGCAACGCGACCGCCTTGGATACGACCACGAACAAGCAGGTCACACTCAATCTAACCGACCCTGACTCGATGACGGTTGATCAACAAGGTGATCTAGTTGTAGACTCGCAGGCAGATGCGGAGTTAGTCTTTTTGCACCATCCCGGTACGGCCCAGCAGACAGTGACACGTGTTCCCCTGGGAACGCAAGTAGATGATACGCTTTGGATTCCAGTATCGAAGGGTCATATGCTCCTGGTCGACGGCAAACAGAACACGACGTATACGGTAATTATCGACCAGACCAACTTCACTCCTGGAACGGTGTATACTGAAGCGCCAAGCGACTCGGGTGTTGCCGCGTTCGTGGGTATAGCTAATCTGACAACAGGGACTATTACCCCGGTAATCATTGGCCTCAGCAGCCCAACGGGACTAGCCTTTATCCCAAATGAGTAAGAGGAGAGAAAGCATACAGGATGCTCTCATGGACATCCTGTATGCTTTCCGGGTGATGATGCTGGTAAACCTCCTGTCTCAAGCATGTGCATTTCTAATTAAGAGTTTGGCTGATCTGGACTGTTAGCCAAGTTCCACTGAAGTTGTGTACCGACGAAGTAGCCAAGCCACCACTCCCCCTTTCTGGGTAGTAGAAGAGCAATTCGCTGCGCCCCGAACCGGTAAACGTGCCAACCTGTCGTACTATTTGTTTTGACATAGCTGTTTCTCTTCTCCTCTGATACTACTCTTATTCTAGTACGTCGCCTACTTTCTGTAGGTGCCTATCCAGGTCGGGGTTGCCAGGACTGATAGAATAGAGACATGACAGCAGAAGAATGCATCACCTACCTTGAAGCCGAAAACGCGAGACTGTGTGCCAATAATGCGGCTTTGCAGGCACGTGTGAGCGAACTGGAAAGGTGCCAAGATAGCCACAATAGTTACAGACTGCCCTCCAAGAATGATGCGAGGAGGACCCATTATCAATGATTCCCTTCAGGCAGATACCCGTGTGGTTACTGTAAATCAAAGCAAACTTGCAGGGAGCAGTTTGAGGGCTTACTATAACTATATCGTCTCTCAATGCCCGAACTGGACAGGGCCAAATTTCATGGTTCTCATCCTGGCCAAAGGCCAAGAGCCATTTCTCCACCTGGGAAGTCAATTTAACGGGAAGATGACTGCTGCTGATTTCCAGCAGATGACTCTCAGTATCCGCTCTGAGTTTGACAATGGCAACTATGCCCAGGCCACCATTGACCTTCTCAAGCAGGTTCAGAAGAAGCTGAGTCCCGACTATACCTGGATTTGGGTGACGCTAGCGGTTCTCGTTGTATTGGTTGCAGGAGGAGTCCTGGCAGTTGTGTTCGTTCGACGACGACAGACAGTCGCAGTTGCGGCCAATGCTCGCGAGAATGCAATACGCGCGAAGCAAGCGGCGGTGAATGCGATTAGCCAATTGAGCAAGGAGATAGAAGAATTGTCACCCCGCATCGAAGTTCTGCTGGCACTTATTCCTCAAGGCACGGCAATGCAATTGCGTGGTTTGTTTGAAACCGCAGAGGGGAAAGCAAGGAGAGTGCAGGAGCGCTTAGGTAACCTGCTGGGGAATCCTGATACAAATCCTAGCAGTAAGACCTTCCAGCCGACACAATATGGGCAGATGCAAGGTGCCTATCAAGAGGTTTATAATGAAGCGCGGGAACCTCAGTACTTGCTGCATGCTGTTCAAACTGCGGTTCAAAGGCTTGAGAGCAATCCACAAGCACAGATTGATTTTCAACAGCTAACAACGCAAAGTTTTGCCCAGGGGCATCAAAAACGTACATAAAAAGGAGAAGTAACTCATGGAAACACTTCGTCAGAAAGCACGAGTTTTGTCTTTGTCCTGGCTTCACCAAGTTGCCGATGCCGCGATTGATACGCATTCAATTCCCGTTGTACAGCAACATATTCGTGATCTTGAACAAGCCATGTCCGATTTACGTGAAGCACAGGCGCAAAATGCCGGGGCCATCGCTGGACTAAATCGGCAGATAAGCCAGCTTCATCAACAGGAGGCCATCCTGAATACGCAGGCCGACGCACTTCTGCAGTTGAGGCCGCCGCGTGAAGATTTGGCTGCCACAGTCGAGCAGCGCCTTGAAGAAGTGGAAAATAACCTTACCCCGCTCAACAACCAGTTTGAAAAAGCTCAAGCTATTCAAGCTCAATACGAGCAGGCGATGAGTGCCCTTGAAGCGAAACACACCTCGATGATGCGCCAACTACGTACCCTTCAGTCTTTAGATACCTCGGCATCTGCAGAGGATCGTGCTGCACGCGCTCTTCATGCTGTGAGCAGCGCACTTGGTGGAACGGCTTCTATTGACGACATTACGGCCCGTATCCAAGGCCGTTCGGATGTAGCTCATGCTCGTTTACAGCAGGAAATGGGAGCATTTACGCCGCAACCAGATCCCGTTGCTGATGTCCTGGCGCAATCTGCAATGCAACAGCGGCTTGCTGCTCGCAAAGCCCGTCTTGGTCTTCCCCCAGGAAGGACTACCGTTACTGAACTGCCGCAGCAATAGCTTGCTTTTTTGTTAGCGCTGTACTGGCTCTGTGCCTCCTCAGCTCCCAGCAGAGAGGTGAAGGATAGATGAGCATTTACTCATTGCAGAGCGAGGACGAAGTTGAACGTTGCCAGTTGACCATTGGCTGTGTTTTGCACCTGCATCAAGAGTTCGGGTGAAAAGATGCCATCACTACTGTTGCGTGCTTCTCCTGGAAAGTAGAGTTGTGTGGTGAGAACAGGCTGGCCAGGAGCCTGGACTTTCACGTGAATATGGCGTGTTCGACCAGGATATTCTCCGGGGACAACGGTTTCAAGAGAATAGCGTCCCTGCTTGTCAGTGTACTGATGGCCACGCAGCTTGAAACCGGTGTTGTCATACGTCCCGTTGCTATCGGCTTGCCAGAAATCCAGCAGTGCATGAGCAACAGGCTGACATGTGGTAGAAAATACGTATCCTGTGACGAGAAGAGGCGTTCCTGAGAGCCCTGCTTCTCGTAAGGAAGTTCGCTCGGGCGAATTGGGCTTGTAATAAGGACCTTCTGTCTGAGAAGGGGTCGCTGTCCCACTACATGCTGGAGTCGATGAAAGTGCCGGTACTTGCGCTCCTGTTGCCGTTGGGGACAATGTCGGTGTCTTGCCCGCTGATCCCGTCGTGCTCACAGGCCCAGTACAGGCGGCGATGAGCAAGACCACGGACAGCAACAAAGATATCCTGAGAACTGAGCGTGGATTGAGAACTTTTCCGAACGGTAGTAGCTGCTGCGGCATCATGCTCTCCTCTCACATCTTGTTGGCCGCGACGGTTTGTCAAAACTCATCGCTGTGAAGGTAAGGGTGTAGCGCCCATGTCAGGCACTGTTCGTCCCTCTCTGTTTCGTTCAGCACTACTTTAGTGTAACATCGTTTCATTGGATTCTGATGAGAAATGTGTGTGTCTTTATCATTCCTCTTTGAAAACGTCCTCACACAATTTGGCTCTTCCGCACAAATAAGAAGCAATTGTGAGTCGATTGTGATACCAGACCATTCGAATGTGAGAGGTATGTTACAACAATGAACGATACTGTATGTAAAGATATGTTGCCGACAGGGCATCCTCAGAGAGGCTGACATGAGGCACATGAGACGGTTGACGAATTGTACATGCGATTTGATGAGCTATCTCCGTCCCGTAAAAGAAGCTCTTCACTCTCGTTGTTGCTCCTAAAAGGAGGCATACATATGGCTCGGCAACAAGCGGTCATGACAGACCAGGAAAGATATAATCGTCAGGCAAGCTACTTCAATAATTCCCACCATTGGCAGCGGCGGCCCAAACAAGCACGCAAGAGTCGGGCCGAGAGCCCTTATGCCTTGATGCAAGCTGCCTTCTATCCGCCATCGCTGCGGCTGAACGAGAATCTTCAGATTTGTTTGCTGGCCCTTGCCAGTAGATACCCTCAGCACATTCTCGACATCAATGAGGAGCTGCTTGGGCCTCAAAGTTTGGGGGCAGAGGGGTGGAGAGCTTCAGATATCATCGAACTACTCCAAAGGACTGCTCCGGAGACGTTACAAGCAAGGGCGTGTCTAGAGGTGAATACACAGAGAAAAGGCATCTATCTCCTTGAAAACTCGGGAGAAACGCCTGCGTTCTGGGTTCACTGTGGAGAATGTGGAGAAAAGATGCCACTGCCACCATATAGGGGAAATATGACAGCAAGGCGGGAAAAACAGACTCAAAGGCGTGAGGAGGTTCCGGTTGTGAAAGTTGCTCACTCTACCACCCGAACGTACCAGTCCCACCCTTGAATGGCCCAATAATTTCGCTGGTGATCCAACCGTGGTATAAATCACAATGCCCGCTTCTTAGCTGGACAGTCTGCAGCAATCTCGAAGGTATCCTGCGGGACTTACGCAATGAATTCGTGGGCGAAGCGGTACAGCACAGTCAGATCGGTCGCGCTGGGCAAGTCCATAATAATCTCTTGTACGTCCAGGGCTTGCAGAGCAGCGATGCGTTGACGGATCGTGGCGGGACTACCAACCAGGGAGGTCTCTCTGAGTTCTGGTTTGTAGATCAGGCGCTCAGGTCCATCGGGAAAAGGATAGCCATAGGCTCGATATTCATGCTCATACCAGCCCGCGCCGATACCAAAGTTCAAGCGACCATGACTCAACACGTCGAGCGTGCTGGCCATCTTCGCCACCAAGGCTGGATTGCGATAGCTATTGCAGCTCACAATCTGTCCCACACGGACGCGCTTCGTATCGCGTGCCAGAGCCGCCAACGACATCCAGCACTCAAATGTCACCTCCTGAGAGGGGTAGGGAACCGTATGAAAGTGATCAACCAGCCAGATGGCCTCAAAACCTGTCTCATCGGCTGCCTTAGCCACGTTTGTCATCGTCTCATACGCTTCAACGGGATCTTTAATATCCACCAGACTCATCTTCCAGCCATTTGGTAGGGCGATACTGTATTTCATGCACAACCTCTTTTGCTTTACTTTCCATCAGAGATGATGGTTTTACCACTTAATAGTAGCACGAACTGGCGCATGACATAGTTTACACGTACTCGTCACGACAGGTTACGATAGGTGTGGCTACTCTTACCACCCAAATGTTCCAGCACCACCTTTAAATGGCCCAACAATCTTGCCGGTGATCCAGCCCTGGATTAAACCACAATATGCACTTCTTAGCTGGACAATCTAGCGCAATCCTCCTTATTCGAGATATCACGAAGCACCACATTGAAGACAACTCCATGCTGAAAAGAATGCTTCTAGAACACCACTGCTGACAAAAACTGTATCATAGTGTAGCAACCCTAGAATGAGTGAGAATCTCACATGTTGATCACGGAGAGGAGCGCGGACTCAAAGCCTGTCGATTTAGATTATACTATTTTTAATTTTCTATAAATAATTTCTGACAATATTCTACTTAACTAGCGAGCGAAGCTCGCCAATTCTATCGCCTCTATGTTCTCAAACGGCCAATTTAGTAGTAAACTACCACTTCCTTCTCTTGTAGCTGCACACTCTCTAAGCTGCGAGCAACCTTCCCAGCTACGTGTTATCTGATTATCCTAGAACAGATGGACCAAGTAGCCAGTACACTATATAGGACGCTCAGCCAGAAATGTACATCTTTAAACAGCTTCATGCAGAGCTTGCTCGACAATTTGCTGGGCTTGTGGTTCTACTTGTGCTAGTAAGGTAGTAAAGCGTTCCTCACCAACTTGCTCGTGCAGCTTTCCTATATAGTTCTCTGTCTCAAAAACATCTGGACTTTCCAGTTCCCGAAAGATATTTCTAGCTAACAGTAAAGAGGCCAGGGCAACCTCATAACCTTGCCACTTGAAATAGAGCAGACCAATGTTGTACAAGATTCCACCTTCTCTTCTACGATTGCCTACCCTTCTATAGATATGCCATGCCTCCTCAAAGTATTTGAGGGCTCTCTGCCTCTCTCCTAAATCCACATAGACCTGACCTAAATTGTACTTGGTCCAAGCTTCACCTCGCTGATCTCCTGCATTTATAGAGATAGTGAGAGCCTTTTCTAGATACTCCAGTGCCAGTTCCTGCTCCTGCCGCTCATAATAGACCATGCCCAGATTGGTGAGAATTCTCCCCTCCCACCAAGAATCTCCTATGTCCTGGCTTAAGCTCAATGCCTGCTCTAGGCAGTGCAGTGCTCGCTCGCTCTCCCCAAGCCCACTATAGAGGTTACCCAGATGATTGAGTGTTCGAGCTTCGCCACCACGGTCTCCTATCTCTCGCTCTATACTCAACGCCTGATCATAATACTTCAGTGCCTGATCCTTCTTCCTGAGTCCTGCATAGAGGAGCCCCAATCTGTTAAGGGTCAAAGCTTCCCCTGTCCGATCTTTTACCTCTTTCCATATCAGCAATGCCTGCTCCAGATACCTGCGTGCTTGTTGCGTCTGTCCTAAATTATCATAAACACGGCCCAGAGTGATGAGCGTTCTGCCTATCCCTCTGCGATCTCCTACTTCTTCACGTAGCTTCAATGCTCGCTCAGAAAACTCTCTGGCAAGTTCCATCTGCCCCAGATCATCATAGATCTCACCCAGAGTATCAAGCGTCCAACTTGCACCCTCAAAATCGTCTATCTCTTTACGAATATCCAGCGCTTGCGTGAGATATTTCAGAGCGGTCTTTTTTTGCCCAAGATCAGCATAGACCCGACCTAAAAAACTGAGGACCATACCTTTTACCCATCGATCCTCTTCTTTTTCGCATATCTCTAATGCCCGCTCGAGACACACTCGTGCCTGGTTCCGTTGTCCACGGGTCCTATAAACACGACCAAGATTGGTGAGGACGCGTATTGCCTGCGAAGCCTTGGGCTGCCATTTTTCTAAAGGTAGGAGCATTTCATACAATTCCAAGAGGATAGTATTCTCGCCCCAGCGTTTGAGATCAGTAAAGATGGCTTCTCGCTCCATGAGATCATAGGCTTCTTGCCACTGCTCGGCATAGCAGTACTGCCAGATGGCCTCAATCAGCACATGCACGTCGCTAATATCCTGCCGCCGTTCTGGTGGAGGACACTTGCTAGCTGCCTGTTGGCGATAATAGTGTGCAGCCCTAGCATGTGCCTCTCTCAATGCTTGCTGATTGGCTTGCTCATCGTCCTCAACAAAGTGCCTTTGAATATAGTTGGCAACTATGGGGTGCAAGTGGTAGCGCCCTCCCCCTGAGCTTTGAAGGAGATGCTGTGCAACTAACATCTTAAGTATCGCTTGTATCTGCGCCTTTGATACCTTAGTGGTGAATTCTCCAATGGCTCGCACCGCTTCTAACGATACTGGCTCACGATAGACAGAGAAGGCCAGCAGTAGCTTGTGTTCTTCCTCATTCAGCTCTCGCTTGTAGATGTAGTTCAGGAGATTACTAGCAATATCTCCCACCCACAACTGGGTGTCGGTTCTGTCTTTGAAGAGAGCATCGAGGCTGAGTTGGTGATTCTTTACGAGTGATGCCAGAAGTGCCAGAGCAAAGGGGTGGCCCCCACAATATTTTACAGCTTCATGTAACCCCTCCTCTGTCCCCTGAACCCCCTGCTTTCGAAGGAGTTCTATTCCCTCATTGCTTTCTAGACCACCGAGGCGATATTCTTGTATATAGGTTGGTGGGTGTATTTGCTGAGGCCAACTGCGACTTGTAAAGAGAACACGGCACTTACATTTCTCACTATTGAGAGCGGTCAGCCAGTTCCTTATAGCAGGATCTGCAATTACATCCCCACTTCGCCAGTCAAGAAGATTCTCGAACTCATCGAGTACTATTAATCGTGGTCGGTCGGCTGTATTTATGAGTTTGAAAAGTGCAACCGCTTGGCTGTGCGCAGTCATGCTACTGAAATCTGGCATAGGTTTGCCCAATGCCTCAAAGATATTTCCAGCCAGTTCCGTCATTGTGACATCAGTATCAATAGTAAGCCAGAAAGGTTTTGCAACAAAGAAGCTACTACCAGAGTGTTGCCTTCCCACATAGTGATAAACCAAGGCAGCAAGAGTAGATTTACCAACACCAGCCATGCCTGTGAGTACGATAGCTGTAGTATCCGACCTGATCAATCTCCTGTATATATCCCTCACCACTTTCTCACGTGGCACGATAGTTCTAGGGTCAGTAAGTGGTACTACCCCTGCAATACTACGATAAGTAGTTTTAACCACAGGAGGCATCGGGGAGAGCACTGGCTCGTCGGTGGAAGGCAGTGGTGAAGTCATTGGCGATTCTGATTCTGTAGACAAAGACGGGGCTACAGGAGGCAGTTGATGTCCTATGAAAGAATTAGAGAAGGACCAGAGGTAAAACAATTGAGCAATTGAGAATGCCCCTCCAATTATGGTTAGTGCGAGCAAAAAGCCACTAAACCAGGAGGTATCAATAATGTTATGAAAGTACAATAATAACAGATCCATAGTAACAACGGAAAGGATCATTATCAACATACTACTGCGTAACAGTAAGGTCCATCTATGTACCCTCTTGGGAACTTGCGAATTACCAGGTTGTCCAGCCTGTGCTGTTTCCATGCTATAGCTCCGTCCGGGATTGATAGCCACTATCATGTGCTAACGAGATTATAACATGATAGAGTATACATCACATCGTTTATATGTTTTGACGCAAATATTGTTTCAACTTAAAATCTGCTCTACTAGCTGCTCTGCTTGAGGCTCAACCTCATGAAACAAAGCGGCGTACTGCTCTTCGCCGACCTGTCTGCGAAGCTCCTCTTTATATGTGGCCACTTCTTCCTCGCCTGAACCTCGAGTTTCCCTCAAGAGCTTTTCAGCCTGCAGAAAAAAAGCCAGGGCAATTTTATATTGGTTCTGCTTTGAGTAGAACTTTCCAATATTTCGCAATACTACGTATTGGCCCTTATAATCTTCCATGTGATTATAAAGGGCCAACGAACGCTTAAGATATTGCAGCGCCTCATCTACGTGATTACTATCAGTATTAATCATCTCAGTATGAATCTCTCCGAGTTTACTGTAAATATCGGCTGTCTGTGCATCTTGTGGATGCCATTTGTCTAATGGCAACAGTAATTGGTACAAGTTCAGCAAGGTGGTATTCTCTCGCCAGTTCCTTAAGTCAGTAGGGATATTCTCCCTACGCATAAGCTCATAAGCGTTTTGCCACTGCTCACTTTGGCACTGTTGCCGTAGGGCTTCAACTAGGAAACGCACATCACGAATATTCCTTCGCTGTCCTTGTGGAGGGCAAGTTTCTTTTGCCTGTTCCAGACAGTAATTGGCAGCCTTGATATGTGTATCTAGCGAAGGTCGGTAACTGTTCTGCTCATCGCTCTCTTCGAGGTCATACTGTATATAATGGGCAACAATGGGATGAAGCTCATAGTCACCTTCTCCCGATGGCCTCAACAGATGTTGTGTTAGCAACACATCAAGAGCTTTCAGAATTTCAGGCGTAGGCTCCGAATCCAGAACAGCTTCTGCTGCTTCCAACGGGACAGGTACACGATAGACTGTGAAAGCTGACAACAGCTTACGTTCCAGTGCATCCAGTTGCCTTGTATAGAGATCCTTCAAGAGATGAAGAGCAATATTTCTTCTCCAGAGTTGAAAGTATGGCTCGCTTTGCAAGAATGTACTGAGGCTCAATTGGTATTTTTGCAGGAGATTTATCAATTCAGTTATTGCAAGCATATGGCCATCACAGAGTCCTATGATAATACCTATCTCGGCTTCTGAGCCCTCCACTCTATGTTTTTTCAACAGTTCTGTTCCTTCACTGATGCTCACCCCACTTACATGGTATTCTTGCATGTGAGTGCGCAGATGTACCTGCGTCCCTTGTAGCCAAGAGCAACTGGTAAAAAGAATTTTGCATTTACATCTCTGACTATTGAGTGCGTCGAGCCATTCTCCAATGTCGGGATGCTCTCTTTGAGCATCCTCAGTATGAATATTAAATAGGGTATCAAATTGATCCAGAATGATCAGCCGAGGCTTTTTCGTGGTTGCTAGTAACTTGGTCAGTGCCAGGGCTTGGGACTGTGGAGACAGATGATTAAAATTGGGAGGTACCAATTTACCTAAGTGCTGAAAGAGTGTTCCAGCTATATCGATCATCTTCTTAGAAGGGTCCACTTTGAGCCAGAGAGTTTCAGCAGCAAAAGGTCCCTTGCCCCTACGGAAACTACGCCAGCGCTGATGCCGCTGGTTCTCGACATAGTGATATACCAGGGCTGCGAGAGTAGATTTGCCGATACCAGCAATGCCTGTCAATACTATAGCTGTGATCTCAGGTTGCATTAACAACTTGTAAATCTGCTTGACAGCTTCCTCACGCTGGAGAATCGACTTAGTATCGGTAGGGGGAGAAAGACTTGAAACGTTACTATAAGTTGTAGAGGGAACTGAAGATCCGCTTGCTCCAAGATGGGTACTTGAGAGGATCCATTGAAAAAAGTTTCGCAAAGCGGGAAAGACTACACTAAGTACACCTAGGAGTGTACCAAAAGTATTAAAGCCTATAGCTAAATAGTTTGACCAAGCAATTCGGAGAAGTCCAAAGTTATTCAGTATGATAATAGTGATGCTGGCAACGAAACAACACAAGGCGAGGAAGCCAAGAATCATAGCAACGATTACACTACCCGAGGGTCGGGGATTCTGCTGCTCCTGTCCAGATGACTGCATATTACAATTCCCTACTACAATAACGCGACAATAGGAAACAAAAAGCATCGATAGATGCCAGTTAAATTATACTGTGCTGCAGGAATTTATACAAGTAGCAGAAGCTTTAGAGTATGTGCAAACACATTAATAGCAACAGAGTAGGGAATAAGCTGTCTTCATTGTTATCGCTACACTATACTACAATCCCTTTACTATATAACCTTTCGTTCGATGTCAATAAGATTATAGTGACCCAAACCGAGGAGCCTATTTTTGAAGAGGTTCATGTAATATCTGTTTCTGCGTTGGCTATTAAGGGCACCCATTCGTAACTTGCAGTTTGCAACGGCATATGATCTCTGCGATCACATTTTTTCTTGATGAGGTGTGCTGGCTACTTAGGTTATCCGTTCTCAAAACATCGCACTTAGTGGTGACGAGCTGCACGAATTACACGCCTAACCGCCTCATACGAGACGTTATAATCCCCCGCTACCTTGCGTAGCGGTTCACCACGTATAGTTGCTCTCACCAACCGAAGGCTCCTGGCCCGCCTTTAAACGGCCCAACAATTTCGTCTGTAATCCAGCCGCCGTAGAAGTCGCCTGCCTGAGCCTGCACTCGTTCGCCATTGACATAACAGGCATCCATTTTGCCTGGATATATAGCTATGTAGTTGGCAATACTGGTGTAGGGAGTTGTGGGATGAGGATAATACCATGCGGCATGAGGTACGGCTTTGTTACCAACGCTGATGGTGTAGTACGCAGCCTGCCCTTTCCATTCGCAGAAAGTGGAATGAGATGCCTGTTGAAAATACTCTTGTTTGACGTCTTCAGGCGGAATATAGTAGACAGGCGGATGGCTAGTCTCCAGGACACGTTTGGCACGCCGAGAGTCGGCAATGATGATGCCATGGCAGATGACCTGAATATGTTTGTCACTGTCCTCTAAACGTGGTGGACGCGGGTAGTCCCAAACAGATTCTTGTCCTGGGCCCGGTTCGATACGTTTATGCTTATTCACGTTGAACTCCTATTTCCTCGCAAATACTAACGTCTGAGTATCAGCACTTTGAAGTTGCCCATCCCGGCAGGATCGGTAAGGGCGGCGACACGTTGGCGCAAGTTATACCAGTTGAGCAGTGCCACCTGACCACGGTCGGTGGCACGTTCTGTGTCTGCTGCCGCAAAATCGCTCCTGCGCTTCTGCTCTAGCTCTTCAGCAATACCCATTTCCGTCAGCCAGAGACGTTGCGTGGTGAATTTGTGCAGGCGTAAACTGTGGCGACGTCCTTCCTCAATAAGGGCAGTAAAGTTGACATACGCCGTAATATCTTGCTCGCCGGGCCGTATAAGGGGCTGCTCGTTCATCTGGTGGTTGAAATAACAGGTAAGAGTGCCGCGCCGTCGATATGGCGTATACAATTCCTTGGCTTTGTCACCGTAGTCAATCACCAGGACAAAGCCACGGCGTAACAGGTGAGCGGTGCGTTCCATCCAATGGAATGCATCAAGATTAATTTCGGCACGCCAGCCATCGGGAAAAGTTTGCCAGGGGATATGGTAGTGATCCAGGTAGCTGGCTATCTCTGCTGTACTGGGCTCGCTCAGTATCTCACAGAGATGGCCCTCCTGTACATCAACATACATTTCATATAGCCGTTTATCCCATACCTGGACGATATGGACAGGAAAAGCATCAATGAGCTCGTTGGAGAGAATGACGGAAGGGGCGGTGGGAAGCTTTCCCGCATTTTTTTGTGCGTCAGGTAAGGGTGCATTGGCATCCTGCCCCAGGCGTATGTCTTCAATGCGGTAGGTAAGGGCAGCGTTGAAGTCAGGGAACCCTTGTCTTGCCCAGTTCTGGACTTGCTGAGCCAGTTCTCCACGTCCTGCCCCCTGTTCGAGTACCATGAACGGTGATGGTTGACCAAGTTTTTGCCACCACTGATAGAGCTGGCGAGCCAGGCAATGGGCAAAGAAGGTTGAGACATCGCTGCTGGTGTAGTAGTCGCCTTCCCAACCCATTCTGGCAGGGCCACTCACATAGTAGCCATAGTGCAGTTCGTAGAGGGCAATACGCATATATTCGGCGAATGTGAGTGGACCTTCTTTGTGAATGCGTTCGATGATCAGTTGTTGTAAGGGAGTTGAGGCCATAAATGTTGGAATACTTTCATCAAGGTGTGAGAGAAGGTTTTTTCTTCCCCAGAGTGATTGATAGGGACGCAATGAGGCACTACGCCCTATTTCCGCGACGCTCAGTATACCACATGTTAGACGAATTTTGAGAAAAAACGAAAATTGGTCGCAAAAAATTTCCGCTTTTTTGGAGACGAGACGTATTTATATCCATACAGGCAGGGAGAGGAAAATGACGCGGTGTTTGCAGGCACTTCACCGGGTCACCTCTGCCTCTTGTGAAGGACAGGCACTTCTCTCGACAGAGGGAGAGAGCTATGTTACACTTGATGTAAGGAGATAGTCTCGTATGCCGGGAAAATGGGATACCAGTACCAAACGGCTCCTGGGAGAGAATCCAGAGCATTTCATTCGCTGGCTGTTGCCACAAGCCCAGGTGAAAGGGCCGGTCAAGTTGCAGCCGGTCAATCTCAATGATCGCGAGATTGAGGCCGATAATCTCTGTCAGGCGATCCTCAATGATCTGGACTGTTTGGTGAATTTTGAGTTTCAAAGCTATGCCGACCCCACAATGCCTAAACGCATGTGGGCCTATAATGCCTTGGCGACCTTTTCGTACGATTTGCCGACCTATTCGTTTGTGATCTATCTGAGAAAGTGTGAGGTGCCAGAGAAGGAGGTTTTCGAGCGGAAGTTCCCCACGGGGGTGGTGGTGCATCACTTTATCTATACGATCATCAAGCTGTGGGAGATTCCGGTGGAGGTGCTCAAGCGAACAGGGTTGATAGGGATTTTCCCCCTGATAGTGCTCAGCAAGGATGGGAAACGACCGGAGGTGGTTGAGGATGTAATTACCACGTTGGAGGCGGTGGAAGAGAATAAAGGCAAAGAACTGCTCTCGTTGACCTATATTATTGCGTCGCTGGTTTTTGAGAGTCCCAGCGAGCGACGCTGGCTGAAAAGGAGGTTTAAGGTGCTACAAGATGCTCTACGAGGGACATGGGCTTATCAAGAAATCATGCAAGAAGGCTGGGAAGAAGGGCTGCAGAAGGGCATGACAGAAGGAATGCAGAAAGGGATAGCTGAAGGGATGCAGAAGGGCATGACAGAAGGGATAGAGAAAGGGATAGAGAAAGGGATAGAGAAAGGGATTGTAGAAGGGCGTGCAGAAGGGCGTGCAGAGGAACGTTTGCAAAGGGTGAAGGATCAGCGTCAATTGCTGATGACGCTCGTGCAGGCGCATTTTCCGAACTTGGTGGAGCTAACACAGCAGCGAGCAAATGCTGTGGAGGATCCGGAGGTATTGCAGGGCGTGGTCCTCAAATTGGTGTCAGCCCAAACTGAGGAAGAGGCACAACAACTGTTGCTTTCCATGGAGCAAAAAACACCTCAGAAAACAGTTCAGCGAAAAAAGAGCAAGAAAAGCTCATCATAGTCGTTGTAATTAAAGTCTGATACCAGGAAGTATGGTCATGACTTTGGCAATGGCCATACCTCCTTTTTTATGGCTCCTCAGCAAAACCGACGACCAGCAAGTCCAGAGCCATTTCCGGGGCCATGCGGCTGCGTTTGAGAGCGGCATCGGTTGCCAGGAGTTGGCGGTAGGCCCCTTCGAGTTGAGCGGGAGTAAATTTGCTAACTTGTTGAGCAGCTTTAGTGGCGAGGAAGGGAGCTATGCCAAGCGTGGTAGCAATCTGAGGCGGGCGCATACCTTTCTGGGCCAGTTCTTTGACGAGCAAGAGTGAACGCACCTGAGTGGTAATGGTGCTGAGAAGTTTCAGAGGTGGTTCACCATCGGTAAGCAGGTCGTGGAGAATATCCAGAGCCTGTTTGCGGTTACGTTGTGCCAGAGCATCGGTGAGATCAAAGATACGAGCCTCTTGCACATGGGCCGAAAGCTTATGTACATCGTCGGCAGTGATCGTGGCTCCCTTGCCGACGTAGGTTGCCAGCTTATCTAGTTCGTTGGCGAGCAGGCGCAACTGATTACCAATGAAATTGGCGAGGAGCGCAGCAGCTTCTGAAGTAATGGAGACGCCGATACTTTTAGCCCGTTTGGTAATCCAGCTTTCAAGAGCGCCACCCTTAGGCAGGGTGCTTTGCAAAACTTTCCCATGTTGCTCGGCAGCTTTGAGAAGAGGATTACTCGCTTCAAGGATTTCATCGACCAGTACGATGAGGACGGTGGAATCGGGCATGGAAAGAATGTAGTTGGCCAGCCCTTTTTCAAAACCAGCACGAGTTGCAGTATTGGCTTTACTGCTCTTCTTACTCTTTTTCGCTTTGCTGCTCTTGCCTGCTGCAACAGAGGCGGTCGTTTCGTCGGCATTGACCGGATTGGCCTCGGACGGGGATGAAGCAGTTTCGTTACGGCGTTTTTTGGGTAAGCCTTCGACAACGACGAGGCGGGAATCTGTCAGGAAGGGCAGAGTATCACACGTGGCGGTGATGGTTGCTAGTGTAACCTCACCGCCGGAGTAGCTGTCCTGGTTATAATCGAAGTTTCCCTGTTGGCGCAACTTTTTGAGTTGTTCGCGGCTGGTAAACTCGTCATCGCCATGCAAGAGATAGAACATGACTCAAACTTATTCGTGGACTACGACTTGACGGCGATAGTCGCGTCGATTATTCCGCGCTATAATCAAGTCAAGAATGATGGCACCAGAGAGGCCGAGGGTTGAGCAGAAAAAGAGAGAGCCAAAGAAGACGCCAACCGGATTTGCGTCAGGAAGTGGCGTGTCATATATGAGTGTGCCGACCCAACCCAGGATGATGATGAAGCCAAGTAGGGCGCCTGCAAAGGCTCCTACAACCACGGCAGTACGGTTTTTGACTGCGCTCATCCAGAATGCGAGGAAGAGTGCCACAGGTAGGGCGAGTAAGAAGCCCCAGAAGTCACCAATGAAAATGCCATCTATAGGGACCTGTAATGCGGGCATGAATTGGGATAGATCCATAATAGTATAACTGCCTCCTGAAACATTTTTCGTAAGATGGGGTCTCTATATGTCTATTATACGTCAGGTATGGGGGCGTGACAACAGCATTTTACGGCAAGAGCAGGTTCAAATTTTTGCGAAGAGGACAGGTAAATGAGCCTGACCCCCACAAGGGGGTCACTACATCTGTGGCATCGAGACACCAATCTGTAGTGACCCCCCCTTGTGGGGGTCAGGCTTGTTCATCAATGTGGTTGGCGAGAACGGCGACTCTTACGACGCTGGGCCTCAGCTTTACGTTTACGACGGGCCTGTGGGCTCTCGTAATGAGAGCGGCGACGTGCTTCAGAGAGAATCCCATCCTGTTGCACTTTACGGTTGAAGCGTTTGAGTGCCAGTTCAAACGAATCACCGGGGTTAACCTTGATCTCGCTCATAGGCACTACCAGCGAGAACGGCGGTCACTGGAGCGGCCAGCTCCCTGTGACTGGTAGCAGTTGCTGCAATAGACAGGTTTGTCGCCACGTGGCTGGAAAGGCACCTGAGCCTCGTTGCCACAGCTAGAGCAGGTGACAGTGTACATCTGGCGAGGTTCGCGATATCCACCGCTGCGACCGCCACTATACCTGTCGCCACTCTGGCCTTTGCGAGCAGCACGGCACGATGGGCAACGACTGGGTGAATTAGTTAAACCGCGACTGGCGAAAAACTCTTGCTCACCAGCGGTAAAAACAAATTCCTGGTTGCAATCGCGACAATACAGGGTTTGATCAGTAAATGCCATATTTTTTCTTGACTCCTGGGGAAAAGCCCCAACTAAATTTTTCGTGTATTGCGCGGCTTGCCATAGACCTTCTATGCTGAGCTGAAATGCACCATACAACGTTTTCTGAGTATAACATAAACCAGCAAAAAAAGCATGCTTTTTTTGCTGGTTTGGGTAAATTGGTCAAGAACTCGTGTAGGATGGTGTGCTAGCTCGTGAAGGTTGCAACAAGTCTCAGCCATCTGCGTATACATCATAGAGTGATGAAACATAAGACGAACAGCCTCTATGCCTGTAGCAGTGATCAGAAAGGGCAAGAAGGCTAGGCGTCACAGTAAAAGTGAGGAACAAAACATGATGAATAGGATGACTACTCTTGGACTGGATGAGCGGCTCGAGCGCGTTCTGGCCTATGCCTTTGGTTGGGTTTCGGGCATTATACTTTTTGTCCTTGAGAAAAATCGCAATGTACGCTGGCATGCAGCGCAATCAATGGTGACCTTTGGTATTCTTTCCATTTTGATGCTCGCTGTGTCCATGTTAAAAAATTTCTTGGCATGGATTCCCTTGATCGGCTGGTTGACGAGTGCTGGTCTGGGTCTGCTGATCTCCGCACTATGGTGGGTCATGGTTATCCTATGGGTATGGCTAATGGTCATGGCTTTTGTGAAAGAAGATTACCGCTTGCCAATTGTTAGCGACTGGGTACGCTACTGGGTCTAATATACATGGTAGGAGCGGCATTTATGACGCCAGTCCAGCAGGGTAGCTTGGTCCTGCTCTGTGGGTGGACTGGCGTCATAAATGCCGCTCCTACATCTATCTGTGCAAAAATCTTACGTCCTGCCTCTTTTGTCCACTACCCTTGACAAGACAAAATTCAGCAGTTATACTTTAACTGCCTGGGGCGCAAATATAACACCATCTTTACGAAAACACTGAAGTCCTCGATATATCTTCCTTGTAGCAACGACATCATTCCGCGGTACTACAAAAGAGAAGAGTTATGACCAGCATATTGATGGTTCCCATTCATCTAGATGCCCTGCTTCTCGAACAAGACCAAGCGGTCGTCGAGGCGATGGCAGACTTTAGCCGCCTTCCTTATTCTAACCGTATCCAGGACATGAATGTCGATGTCGCCAACATCAGCGAAGACATCGTCTCCAGACCCTTCGAGGATCAAAACCTGTACCTGAAAGCGGGCATCCATCTACACTGGGCTTTGCCTGACGCGCTTACCAAAGGTAAGCATACGCCAGCAGGAACCGATTTTCCAGCCGTACCTAACCGCTGGCTCGTCAGGCGTAGCAGGAGGGCTGTGGGCGGACAGGAGAGCATCGAGAAGACATGGGTTGTCGAGAGCGACTATCTCTATCCTGATGGCGCAGGCGACCTGGCAGGGAGTATCAGCATCCCCTTTACCTCCGATCCGGCGCAAGGCACCTATCGTCCTTTCCGCTATCAGGGACGCAGAATGCCTTTAGACTCCTGGCAGGCGCAAGACCCACAGGGCCAATACCTGGATAAACTGACGGCTGTGGGTTACGGAGAGCCGACTTTCGCAGCTTTTTATCCCAACTGCCGCAGCGTCTTTGGCTTTTATGATGGCGATTTTTCTGGAACCCCTCAAGGCTTGCAGTACGACGTGATCGGTTGGTATAGCGATGGCACTCAAGATCATCTCGCAACTTTCATCCGTGATTTCACCACAGCACAAGGAAGTGGCGGCCATGCGGCACCCACTGCTGAGCAGTTGAAGGCAGCTCTGGAGAAAACGCTTCAATGGACGGTGACGTTGCAGCCGGGCCAGGAGTTTCCAGCGCAGATGCTCTGCTACGCCCGCTTAACGTTCAATCTGCCTGCTAGTTCTACCGCCAGTCCGCCAGAGAGTGAGCCCGCCATCACTCTTGCGGTCGGCAATACCGGTACAGAGGCTTTATCGGCCTACCTGGCCAGCAAAGTTGATGACACCCAGAAAGCGGTCATCGAGGATCAGTTGGAAGCGTTGCAACTCGCTTTCCGCCTGGAGCACCGGCAATTGGATATCGGGGCGAAGTTCGTCGAAGCCCGCCATGAGAAGGGCTTCTCGGCTGTCCACGGCGGCTTCCTCTGGACCATCACACCGGAAACGGAACCTTCTTCGCCTGCTAACGCGATGGATGCTCAGGCACAGTCGGAAATTACTTTACCCGATGACATGGCCCAAAAACTGGACACCCTCAACCTCCTGCAGCAGACCTATGATCAGGCCAGCCAGCAAATTGCCTCCATGCGCAAGCAGCTCTTCGCCGACTGGTATAAATATATGCTCAGCGCCTATCCCCCCGACGATTCCCGCGAAGACTGCCCGGACATCGATGAAGTAAGATACTACATCGAAGACAAGGACCTTGGTCCCCTACAGATGGCCAACAGCGCAACCGGACAACTAACACTCCACTATGATGCAACCGGTAAGCTTGCCAACGCCGATACTTCCACTTCACCTTCTCTAGCCGCCGATCTGTGGCAAGCTATCAACGTGCTGTTGAGTACACTCGCTATGTTCAATAACAGCGATGAGGTAAAGCGCACAAAGAAGACCTATACGCTCAAGCGCACTGGCAGCCCCGGGAGCCGGTTGTGTTCATGGTCGGGCCAGCAGTTCAGCCCAACGAGCGGCACGGTCAGGATGGCTTGCTCCCATGTCAGATTTTGCCAAACGTAACGCTTCAAAACCTGATTCCCGGCCAGCTTGCGACGATTCGCAGCTGTATCGACGCAATCGCCCCCGGTGCTCCCGTCGGTTTCAGCACATGGACTCAGCAGCCCTGGAATCCCTTTCTCTTGAAGTGGGAAGTGGAGGTTTCCCCCCTGAGCAACCAGAGCAATCTCCACCCGGCCACTGGGGCATACCAGCCGAGTTTCATCACCAGCAACTACGCACTGCCTGAAAATCAACCGGACCTCTCGCTCTTGGCAGGGCAGGGCGCACTCATCAAAGCAGTTGATGTGTACAGCGGTTCCAGCATTCTGACATCCTATGCCCAAAGCCATCTTAAAGAGCAGCTGGCGGATTATCTGGCAGACCCCCAGACAGACACCACCACGGATGTGTACCGGCATATGAAGATGGCCAACGATATTCTCAATGCTGCCGATTTTTACTCCCTGTCCCAGTCGCTGGGCGGCTTTAACGAAGCCTTGCTCATGCGCAAGCAAACCTTGCAACTCGACATCAATGATCCGCTGGGTTTCGACGACTATCAGTCATTCACCCAAAGCGTCCGCAACGCTGTGCAGGGAGAGAGCAAGAGTGCCCCCCAACCACAGTGGGACTTTAACCCGATTCGCTGCGGGATCATGAGAATCCTGCGCCTGCGCCTGGTCGATACCTTCGGACAGGCGCGCGACCTGCAGTGGAGCAGCGTGATCACCACGGAGCAAATGGCTAGCGCGGAAAGCGACGACTGGGTGTGGCTACCACTGCGCCTGCCACAGCCGGCTCGCTGCAACTTCCGCTGGCTGGCCGCCAATACCGGTGAGCAGGAGATGAACGATCATCCTGCTACCACGCCCATCTGCGGTTGGGTGCTTCCCAATAACCTGGACAACAACCGGCTGATCTATGACAACCAGGGGAAAATTCTGGGTATAATCAACGAGCGAGCACAATGGGATAGCCAGGCACCGGGCTGCCCCAATATCACGGTGGACGCCATACCCAATCCGCATCTGCAGAGGATGGTTCGCTACCTCGCGAACCAGGGTGAGTCCTTCGTGGCGAACTTCATTTCCAGCCTGGATGCCGCTTTGGCGAATATCGACCCCGAAAACTTTGCCCAGCATCAGGACCTGGCCCTTCTAATGAGTCGCCCCATCGCTCTGGTGCGTGCTTCTCTCAACCTGGAGTTACAAGGGCTGCCTGCCATTCACCAGGGGTGGAACAATTTCCGCCAGGACCTCAGACGGAACACGCGGGATAGCAACGGTTTTACCTTCGTCGAGTTTCCCATCCGCCTTGGCGAGTACCAGCAATTGAACGATGGGGTGGTCGGCTATTGGAAGGAGAAGGGCGATGGGTACGAAGGCGATATCTTTTATACTCCACAAAGCGACCACATCACAGATGCACACATACGAACGCACGCCGCTGACCCGGCCCCGCTGCGGCAAACGCTGGAGGATCCGCCCTTGATGTTGAGTATACTCCTTGATCCACGCGGCACCGCCCATGTCACTTCCGGCGTCTTACCAAGCAAGGAGATCAACATCCCGCTGGATCAATATACTGCGGCCCTGCAAGCTATCGAGGTTCTGTTCCTCTCCACGCCCATCGTCACCGACGTGGGGAAGATCAATCTCCCGCTGCCTGTGGAGGCGGGCTACCAGTGGTCTTGGGCAGCAGCCGATGGCACAGCCTCTATCGGGAAAGTCAACCTGCAAGCAACCTTTGCGGCACCCCAGGAGATCCGCGAAGGCTGGCTCAAATTAAGTGAGGTTCCGACCACTCCACCTACTGCGTCATAACCGCCGTCATCTTGCTATTTGAATAGGGGAACATATGACAACCATCCAACTGAGCTTAACACTTGAAGAGACCAACACCGTGCTGGAAGCTCTGGGCCAGATGCCTTATGCCCGCGTCTACCTGCTGGTCGCGAAGATTCAGCAGCAGGCCACCGCCCGTTTGCACGAGGAGCAGCACCCGGCACCCGAAAAAAACAGCCAGAATGAGAAGCAATCCGAGAGTACAGGAGGGCTGCGATGATCACGTTTACCACTACACAACTGCTTCACCTGTCACTCGACAATATTGAGAATGGCAAAGTTGTTGACTCATCTGGCAAGGGCAACGATGGCACAGTACAGGGGACACCTCAGATCCTCCCCGATGATACACTGGGAGCCTGCCTGAGTCTGTATGGGAACACGCAGTATATCGATCTACTTCCCGCCAGCCTTCCGAGCGGTAACGAAATTACCCTCAGTTTCTGGGCGTATGGTGGAGATGCACTGCCTAAGAACTGTGCCATCATCGAGGCAACCGACGCGAAGGGTATGACGACGCTCAGTATACGCGTCCCCTGGGGCGATAGCACGGTATACTTTAGTTGTGGCAATGATGGCAGCAGCGTTGATAGCATCTCACAAGCCGCCCAGTCGACAGATTTCAAAGGGGCATGGACGTACTGGGCCTTTACCAAGAACGCCGCCACCGGCAACATGAATATCTATCGCAACGGCACTCTCTGGCTAAGTGGCACAGGCACAACTAAACCGCTCCCCGCCAGCACCGTTGTCAAAGTAGGGGCAACCGCCGACGGTAACAATCGCTATCAAGGCAAAATTGCCCATGTGCGCGTCTACAGTCAGGCACTGGCCGTGGCAGATATCGCACGCGACATGGAAGTAGACCAGACGGCCCTGTCATCGTTCCGCAAGAGCTATCCGATCGATTTCCGCCTCTACAACGACGATGAACAGGAGGTGCTCAACATTACCGATGATCCGGCGGGACAAAATCTCCATTTAGAGGTCAGCAACGCTTCGCGGCAGGTCATCAATCTCACTCCACCCGCACCGGGCAACTCTACCCCCGGTGCCAACAATTATCATTTTGCCTTGCGCTTCCGCCCGGACACCTTATCTATCGCGTTCCAGGCATACACCTCATTTACTGCACAGACATTTCAGGCACTTGGTGCGTCTCCGCCTCAAGGTGGCCCACAGCAGGGCAGCCTATCCCAGGCATTTCAGGCATTTGCCGCGTCCGTGCCTCAAACTGTCCAACCACTCGCAGCATCCAGTGCCTTCCGGGCATTCGCGGTAGACACCGTGTCCTTGTTACAAAGGGCCTTGCAACAGCAAGGCTGGAACCTCGGCTATCAGCAGGAGCCAGATGGCACAGTGGTCCTGTATTTCCTGAGTACCCAGGCCCAGTCGCTTGCCGCCGGTGCAAAAGTAGCCGTAACACTCCCACATGTCAGTGCCAGTGGGGCCGGAGGCGCACGCGGTACCAGGGTCGAGCTGCGCTATCAGCAAATGACTTTCGGTGACGACAAGACCCCCATCAGCGGCAGTCGGTAAATCTATCTCAGCATCGTCAATCAGCGCGGCCAGAAGCGCATTCCCCTGCATGCGAGCTTTGTCGGCTTCAATACCATCCTGAACGACGGTCAGGCGCAAAACAGCCTGACCCTGCGCATCACTAATACCTTGAAGGACGGCACCATCGCCCTGAACCCGGCAGGAAGCAGTGCTCCCTCGAAGTTCATCCTTTCCTTCGACGTTCAGGCTGATCATGAGATCAGGGGTTGGGCATTGGGAACGCTCAGCCAGGTTCACGCCATTCAAGTTACCGTCGCGGATGGCGAAAATTGGAGCTTGACCCCGCCATCGGGCCAGGAGCAATCGCCGGAATGGAGCCTGACGCCACAACCATCCAAAACCGCACTGGCGGACGAGGAAATTCAACTGACGTTAGCCAACATCATTTCCTCACTTCCACCTGGCCAGACCAACCTCTACATTGGCTACGAGAACATCCCCGGCTACTGGGATGGACAATTGGTTGTCGCAATAGAAAAAACGCCGCTTATTGTTGCGATGGAGGGAACGCCGCCCTTGTACCGGGTTGGCATCGGTACGATCAATCCGCAAGCAAAGCTCGCAGTCAGTGCTTCTGGACAGTCACCGCAGCAACAGCCGCCACACCTGCAACTGCGCAGGGAAGCCACAGAAAAAAGCGGTGATAAAATCCTCTTCTTAGAGCTCTATCAGGATGAGAATAACCCGCCCACCGTTCCAGAAGTGCATCCCAGCCTCCGCTTTCGTCACCAAGGTCGCTTCTCGCAGCGCATCGAAGGGCGTGCTGATGGCATCCACTTCAAAACCGGGGATCTCTCCTCGGATAGTTACATCGACATCTTTGCGGCCAACGGGCATTTCAGTGGGAACGTTGGTATAGGGACACCCACCCCGCGCACGACATTGGAAGTCAAAGGGTATGACTTCCAGCTTTCTGTCACCAACACCCAGGACCACAATTGGGGTCTAGTAAACTGGACGGATGATAGGCTGTACTTCCAGTACCGGGAGCAGGGAGTATACAAGAATAATGCCATGTACCTGGACAAAAAAGGGCTTTTGGTCGTAGGCAGTCTCGGTGTAGGCGGCAACTCTCTGCAGCAAGGGATCAACTTTCAGGCTAGTGAATCTTACAAAATTTATGATGGCGGTGGCTTTAATTTTGGCTGGGTCTCACCAAACGCGATCAAGATTGTTGGCGCTGATGGTGGGGTGCTGGCCGTCAATGCTGGCGACGTTCTCTGCTGGAAACAAGATCAGGTAGTTATTAAGGGGCAGCTCTATGCCAGGGAAAAATATTTCAGCATCGATCACCCGACGAAGCCCGATCATCAGCTGATCCACGCCTGCCTGGAAGGCCCGGAATCAGCTGTGTACTATCGCGGCCAGGCGCAACTCAAAAATGGTCAGGCCACCATACGCTTACCCGATTACTTCGAGACACTCACGCGCCAGGAGGGCCGCACCGTCCTGCTCACACCCAAAGGCCGGGAGCCTTTCCTGTTGAGCCACGAAGATATTGTCGATGGCACCTTCAAGGTCTACGGCACCAGAGCGGATGGTCCGTTCTCATGGGAGGTGAAAGCGGTGAGGGCGGATGTGGGGAGGCTGGAGACGGAAGTCAGGAAGAAATAGAAGGAGACGATACCTATGATGACTATGGATTCCGGGTTGACCTTGGAAATTCATCATATCAATGTGGAAGCGGGAGACGCAACAGCAATCGTAGTCAGAGACACCAGTAACAAGATTATCTCAAAAGTGCTTATTGACGCTGGCGCTGAAGGGAAGGGCTATAGCCGCCTGGAATCTTATGCCAAAAAATATTTGACAAATAAACTGGTGAGCACGCCAACAGATGAAATGCCAGGCAAGACAACAGTGGAGCCTTTTGATTACATCATTGCCTCGCATTATCATAATGACCATATCGATGGTTTCCAATTTTGCAACTTTCCTTTTAATCAGCATATAGATATTGGGGGATATGAAGTATTCAAGCCAATTAACGGCAAAGGGGTGGATGGGACAGCGAAATATTTTGTAAGATACAGAGATTACATTGAGAAGCATAAAGGGGCAACCAGGAAAGAAATACCATTTACTACTGCGGACAACGATAAAAATAAAACAGGTGCATTGGAGATAGAACTTGGGGTAGGTACAGGCATAAAACTCACCTGCTATTGTGCCAATGGTATCCTTGCCAATGGCACCAACGTTCTTAAAAACCAAAAAGGGAAGCAGCGAGATCAGGAATATGACCCCAATGATCTTTCTCTCGCCTTTATTCTCGAATGGGGGGACTTCCGGTACTTTACAGCAGGAGATTTAACCGGAGATACTAGCTTCGCAAGCTACTACAACGTAGAAAAGCCTTTGGTGGAATATCTAACAGGCAAGGGAGGACCTTTAGAGGGAGGGAAAACTATAACAGTGTTGAAGGTAGACCACCATGGTAGCGAATATAGCACTTACCAGAATGAGGATGACGAGGGAAACACCTTTCTTAAGGCATTGAAGCCTGAGGTGGTCATTGTTCCCTGCAATACACGAAAACAGGTGCCAAGCCAAAAATTCCTTGTTGCGGCAAAAGCCTATTGTATGTCGGAAAAGGCCCCACTGCTCTTCGTAAATCAACTGTTTTACCCAAAACAAAATAGTAGATATGTCATTCTTGATAGTATTAAAACCGACCTCTCTTCTAACTTAGAATATGATGATACAAACAATCCTCCCTACATCTCAAGTCTGAAAACGAACGCAGTTATCATTCGCCGGACCTCAAATCCCGTATCGAGCGATAAGGAGATGCTAGATGCTAAGGATAGTGAAAGAATCTTATTGGAAGGCAAAGATTACGAAATAATCGTTACTAAAGGAGAGGTTTCACTAGGAGAGAGGCAAAAAGCAATCACGAGAATAAGTACGTACATACTCACAGGCCCGATCGATTGAAGAAGGGTTTGGTCGGCAAGCAAAAGAACTTGCAGAGTGGCTAGAGTTAGATAATAACTCATGGTTCGCTTATTTTCCAGGTGATTTTAAAGAATTGCGCTCTCACATGCGTGTTCTTGTACCATTGAACAGCATTTTTCCCTCGCTTCGACAGGGAATGCTTGACTTTGGGTCAAAGCACTTTTACCAAGTGGGGAATGGATACCACTTTATTGGCGTTTTTATGCCCAAAGTGGGGAATACAATTCATTTTAGGCCCCAAAAAATGAGCGAACCGTCAGTAATAAATTTCCAAAAGAAAAACCGGGAGTTGAATTTATAAAAGAATGGTTCCCTGCGCTAGAAGAAGTTGCAACCGAGGATGCTCTAAAAAACGCAATGAAAGATCTATTTAATAAAGGCTACACGAGGCTATCATTTTCTATAGGTGGGGAGTTTTTCGCTGCTCGATTTGGGACTCTTAATCTCGACGAGAGACAGACCTTATATTATCTCTTGCTTAACAATAAATACCAAGCCACATTGAATAATAAATGGAAATCTGGGTGGAAGCAAAGAGAGGCTTGGAATTACGGTAACATTGTAGATCCGTACATATCGGACCCTCTTGAGGAGGCCATCACCAAGGGACGATCAGAGGACTTACCACCTGCCAAGCGTAGTAAAACGACGTCGAGTCCTGGTACAGGAGAGTAGTCTTTAAGGATGGTCTTTGCCATGGTAAATGCAGTAATCCATACCAACAGCTTGATAGTGGATAACAATACTTACCAATCTGCCAGTTTTGGTAAGATGTTGCAGATTTTTGGCATCGAGCAATTAACCATCGCTTCCGCCCAGGTGACCCTGGATGGAGGTGGCAGCAAAAATTTCGCCATTACAGGCAACGTGGAAATTTTTTCCACGACTATAGAGGGGATAGAGTTATATCTTGATTTTGTATCAGAACAGACCTTCCAATTCCAATTGACAGGCATCTTGCCATCTCTGAAGCTTTCTACGATCAGAGCACAACAGATACTGCCAAACAATGACCTCACCAACATTAGCGATTTATTGGATACAGCATTTCAAAACGTAAAGCTTGTTTTTGACTCTGAAAGGAACGAGATCTATTTTGGGCTATTACAGTCCTCTTTTCAACTGACATTCTTAGCGGCGATCGGGTTATCGTTAAACAAGATCGGCTTTGAATTCTTACGGGGTTACGATGAAAACAGGGCAGCCTTGCGTATTTATGCCGTAATTAAAATGGGTAGCAAGCTGATTGACACGACGGTGCGAGTTCCTTTGGGAGGGGCTCTTTCGGCCAATAACTTGACCTTAACCGTAAATTCTGTGATCCAGCTCTCATCAGGCTTACAAGATCTTATCACCTTTCTGGAAGGCACTAATACTGGCAAACAGATTGGTGTTTCCTCCTTCGCGGACATTTTTCCTGAGCAATTACATCAAATTCCCACGCTATTTATGAAAGACCTGGAAATTCAATTTAATCCGTTTGTAGGACGACTTATTTGCATGGCTTTCCAGGTGGAATCGGTACATCCTTTTCAGATCGGCGATGGATTGTTTGCCATTGATGATGTTGGTCTGCGCATGTTTATCGACCTGACGAACCCAGGTTTTTCACTCACAGTTTACGGATCAATCAAGGTAAAAGAAGATGCCTCTATTGATATTACTGTACAACTCCCACAAAATTTTAAGCAAGACAACTGGGTATTAACTATGGAGGCTGTTCTCTACATAGAGAGCGTGAATGATATTGTAGGGCTACCAATAAATACACCATTTGGCGAACTAAGCCTCCCTGACGCACTGTTAACGATCAGTGATCTCCGGCTTAACCTTTTTGAAGTCGATTTTAACCCCATCAACAAAACGGTGGCATCCATCCTTTTAGATGTTGCTTTTTATGCAGAGTGTGACATAAGTGATCTGAAGGTTAGTAATCCTCGCCTCACTCTCAACATCACCAATCCTTTTAATCAGAGTTCCCTTGACAAGAGAAAAATTGATGGGATGATCGCGGGTACTATCGCAGTTGGCGATATCAATTTTAGTCTCAAAGCCGAGAAAAATGGAACGACGTGGTCCTTTACGTGTGCCACCGAGCCAGGCGCAATTCCCATCGGCAGGATGATTGCCGCGCTAGGGCAGCAATTCAACATTCAACTTCCTGATGCTCTCAATGGCATCACCCTGGAGAATCTATCATTAACCTTCAGTACGACATCTGGTAGCACTGCCGGGGCCAACAAATCTAGCAGTCTTACTTTTACCTGCGAGGGGAAATTTCCTGTTGAGAGCGAAGAAGTGGATATTGTTGTCAACATTGAGGTGCAAAAAGTCGGCAATACTCATACCAGGACCCTCAGTGGTCACGTCACCGTCGGCACGCGCCAATTTCAACTCATCTTCAGCGAAGACAATACATCTACCTTCTTCATCGCCGCTTATGATAATCAGAGCGGCGAAAAGATCAAGATCAAAGAGGACCTTGTCGCCCACATCTCTGCCAATGCCGCCCAGTATATCCCGGAAGGTCTGGAAATTGACTTCAAGGATATCCTCTTTGTCTTTAGCAAGCGTACCACCGACACGAGCGACGTGCAGTCAACCTTCCTCTTTGGCCTCGATATCAGCGTCAACATCCCCTCGCTTTCCAACCTGCCTCTAGTCGGCAGAGAGCTGCCAGCCGATCAGACGATCAAGGTGGATGACCTGCAGCTGCTGGTGGCCTCTAAAGCGATCAAGCAAGATAGCGTTACCAGCCTCAACGCGCTGATCCCCGACGGGGTGACAAAGCTGCCGGGGACAGACCTGGGCGCGGGACTCAACCTCTCGGCGTCCATGAATTTCGGTGGCTCGCCACAAATTCTGGCTGTGCCGGTGGTCAGCGCGGGAGCGGCTGCCAGCCCTGCACCCGCGCCTGCACCCAGCCCTGCGGCTGGCGTCACATCAGCCGATAATGCCAAATGGTTCACGCTGCAAAAATCGTTCGGGCCGGTGCATTTCAACCGCGTGGGCGTGAAGTACCAGGACGCCACCGTATTTTTCCTGCTGGATGCCTCCCTCATGGTGGCGGTCCTTACCCTCTCCCTCGATGATCTCGCTTTCGGCTCACCCCTCAGCAAATTTGACCCGAAGTTTGACCTGCACGGTCTGGGCCTCGATTACCAGAGCGGCCCGGCAGAGATCGGCGGGGCCTTCTTACGCACTCAGGGGAAGCTCCCCGATGGCACAACCTATGATGAATACGATGGCGCAGCCGTCATCAAGACCGAAGAACTCACCCTCTCGGCCCTCGGCTCATACGCCGTCCTGCACGATAATCCTTCTCTTTTCATTTATGCGGTGCTGGACTATCCCCTCGGTGGCCCCTCTTTCTTCTTCATCACCGGGCTGGCCGCGGGCTTTGGCTACAATCGCTCGCTGATCGTGCCACCAGTTGATCAGATCGCTCAGTTCCCGCTTGTCGCGGCAGCCGTAAACGGTGCCACCCCTCCCCAAAATGTGAAAGACCTGACAGCCGAGCTGGCCCTACTCGACCAATACATTCACCCGGAAATCGGCGAGATCTTTTTCGCTATCGGCATCAAGTTCACCTCCTTCAAAATCATCGACTCCTTCGTGCTCCTGACGATTGCCTTTGGCAATGAACTCGAGATCAATGTGCTCGGTCTATCCACCATGACCCAGCCTCCGCCTGTGCCGGGAGAACCTGCCGTCACCCCGTTGGCCGTGGTAGAGATGGCCGTAAAAGCCAGCTTCATTCCGGCACAGGGCTTCCTGGGCATAAGCGCACAACTGACCTCCGCTTCCTATATCATATCCACGTCCTGCCAGCTAACTGGCGGCTTCGCCTTTTACACCTGGTTTGCCGGTATCCATTCCGGCGAATTCGTGCAGACGCTGGGGGGCTACCACCCCAGCTTTATCGTGCCAGACTATTATCCCTGCGTGCCTCGTCTGGGCTATAACTGGCAGGTCGATGACCAGCTGAGCATCAAGGGTGGAGCATATTTCGCTCTGACCGCTTCACTGCTCATGGCCGGCTTGCAAGTGCAGGCCAACTGGAATAGTGGTAACCTGCAGGTATGGTTCAACGTCGCTCTTGACTTCATCATTGCCTGGAAACCCTTCCACTACGATGCCACCGCCCATCTGGACCTGGGCGCATCGTACACGTTCGATTTTTTCGGTACCCATCACCTCACCTTTGATGTGGGCGCGGACCTGCATATCTGGGGGCCAGAATTTTCGGGTCAGGCGCATATCAACCTCGATATCATCTCCTTCGATATCTCCTTTGGCGATAGCTCAGCCCAACAACCCTCGCCCATCGGCTGGCCTACCTTCAAACAGTCGTTCCTGCCGTCTGATGCGGCCATCTGTGGTATTTCCGTCACAAATGGCCTGATAAGCAAGCAGAGTCAGGATGCCTCGGATCTAGGGGTCATCAATCCCAAGTATTTCGTGCTGACCACCAATTCACTGATCCCATCTTCGCGGGCGCACATCCATAACGATATCGCCGTCAGCCAGGTCTATTACACTGAAAACGGCACTCTGGCATCTTTCAAAGCCTCCTCTGCGAATGGCAATGTGGTGCAGGTACAGCCCGCTGGCGCGAAGATGAAGGCCATCGGCTCGCTAGCCATCGGCCCGATGGGGATACAATCGGGCCAGTTCACCTCCACGCATACCATTGTCATCAGCAGAGATGGCACCAACGTCGAGCTTGATTTTGCCTACACCCCTATCCTGAAAAACGTGCCGGTGGGAATGTGGGGTCAATCTCTCAATCCCAGCCTGAATGGGCAACGCTGCGTTGACGATGCCCTGTCCGGCTTTGAAATCAGGCCGATGGTGCAGTCGACTCCGGGGGAGACCGCGCCGATTGACAGCAGCAATTTGCAGTATGAGCCCGAGACCGTTCAGCCTGCCTACAGCTGGACGCAGGCTCCCCTCACGTTCCAGCCCGACTCGCTCAACGAACCGCAGCGAAGGCAAACGATCAGCACGAGTATAGTAGCACCAGCGACCGTTGCAGCCAGGCAGCAGCTCTGCACGGCACTGGGGGTGAACACAGAGTCAATCGATCTGAACCAGGCCATCGCCAGCACGGTAGCCAACACTTTCCTGTTCGCACCGCAGGTAGAGAAGGTCTGAGCAAGTGAAAGTCAGGGATGAGAGATGGCAGAGACGAGCATAAATGGCAGCGATGCCACCACGAAAATTGAGTTTGTGCAGTTTCACCGGCCTGGACTGGCACCTGGGGACTATACCATCACGGTTACGCAAGAGGTAGCCATCCCAGGCGTTCAACAAACCCCTTTCAGTACGCAAAGGCACTTTGCCGTCTACGGCGACCGCTTCAGCTTAAAGCCTCAAGACATCCAGGCGGTATTTCCCCCCGACGGCAGCCTGGGTGAGCATTCCAACGTCCTAGCACATATCGTTTTCAATCGCAGCACCCTGCCGTGGGAGCGGCAGGCCGACGCACACAAAGAGGATGTACCTTGGCTGGCACTCCTGCTCTTTGAGGATCAGGAAAAACCATCGCCCCTCATTGTGAAGCTGAGCGACCTGGAAAACCCCGCTAGTTTTCCCGCTAAATTTCCCCCTTTGCAACTGGAGAGCGGCCAAAAGCCGGACGATCTGGTAACCGTCATTGATGTCAAAAAACGCCTGCTGCAAACCATGCTGCCCACCGCAGATGCTCTGGCCTTGCTAGCGCATGTACGTGTGGGATTGAATGCTGACGGTAGCCAGAATGAGTTGGCCGTCATCATTGGCAACAGGCTGCCGGTAGGTGGAGGAACCAGCACCGTTCACCTGGTATCCCTGGAGGGCCGCTACGCCAAGGGGAGCTTTAATTACCAGGGCGCAGGGGATGATGACCTGATCCGCTTGGTGAGCCTGAAGAGTTGGAGCTTCGCCTGTGTTGATGAAAAACAGAGCTTTAAGGGTCTGCTCAAGAACCTCGACCACACTCCAAGTACATTGCGGTTGCCAAAGAACGATCATCCCGAGGCGGAAAAATACCTGGCTATGGGCTATGTGCTGCTCCCGCATACTTTGCGGGAGACGGGTGAAACCGTTTCCTGGTATCACGGCCCCCTGGTTCCAGCGGCAAATACAGATGAACCGGTGTTACCGGTGCAGGCGGCTGATGAGTTGGTTCGTTACAATCCTGCCACCGGCCTGTTTGACATCTCCTACGCGGCGGCCTGGGAATTGGGACGCCTGCTGGCCCTACAGAGCAAACAGCTCTCCACCAATCTCTACCTCTGGAAGCGCACCCACGCCCAGCTCCTGCGACAGGCGGAGCAGCAATTGCTTCATGCTTACCTGCCCATCCAGCCTCAACCTGTAGACCCGGGAGAACTATATAAAGCGATCACTGCCTGGTTTGCGAATCTGGGCCTGTTACAAGGGGTACCCTTCAACTACCTCGTACCCGACGAGCGCCTGCTGCCCAAAGAAGCCATTCGTTTCTTCTGGGTAGATCACCTCTGGGCGGACTACTTGCTGGATGGTGCCTTCAGCATCGGGCGGGTAACCACGGCGGACCATGTACTGGATCTAATCCATACAACCGGCAATAGTAGTCCGGCCACCAACCCATTCGATGGAGTGACTGGCTTCTTATTGCGCTCGGACGTCGTGGCTGGCTGGCCGGGACTACAGGCAAATGGCTACGACAGCAGTGGCAAAAAAGAGCTTCCCCTGCTGCGTATGGACCGCCTGTCTCCGAATGTACTGATATGTTTGTTCGACGGGGAGGTGAATAGCGTCGCCATTCACCAAAAACCGGAAACCCTTCATTTCGGGCTGGACAAGAACACTCAGCCCCCTCCCGTCTTCGGTAAGATGCTGCGCGACAGCCAGGGTGTCGAGCAGCACACCCTCACGGTCCCCTCCATTCCGTGGCTGCAGGAAGCCCAAAGGATCATTGATATCACCGGCCTGGCTCGAAATATTCAACAGAAGACAAATACCACTCCCTTTACTGCCGCGCAATTCGCTTTGCAGATGATTGAAGGGGTAGAGAAGGTTGTTTTTCAAAAAGGATAGCAAATTGCAGCTATCTTTATTTGTGTGACCGTAAGTGACTTTTCAAGCAGATGTAAGCCCATTGCCGTTAATGCGCCGCAGAGGGTAGCGACGAAGTTAACAGCGTCATTGTTAAGCCAGGGAAGGCCGCGTAAGGGCTGAGTTCTGGTGCCGCAGTTGTGTATGGCACGTTCAGTCTCTTTCTGGCAAGTTGGGCAGTAGTACATAACCTGAAAAGTAGCTCCCAAGAGGCTATCGGTAAAGCTGCCAGTCAGGCCACCTATCAAACCGAGCAAGGGAAGATAGCGAGGTGCGATTCTGGAAGTCTCCTTGGTGACCTTACGGCCCTCTTGCAGTAGCCAGAAGACAAGACCCAGAGCCAGTGCGCCCAGAGTAGCGGCACTGGTGCCAAGAGGAGTGATACCGCCGGAGGTGCCGGAGGCAACTGGCTGGCCGCTCGTGATCAGGCGTGGGGCTTGCGGGCTGAGAGTGCCGATTTCGGTGGCCCAGGTGTCGGCGGTGGCGGTAGCCAGTGCGCCTGTGTAGCCAGCTTGGAAGAGGTCCTGTAAGGGACGAGAGGAGGCTAAACCATAACCGAGTGCGAGTAGCGTAGCAATGCCACCATTGGCAGCCACCTGCCCGATATCACGCTGGTTACCCTTACTAAACTTATCTGCAGCGGTTTGCGCCTTAACTGGGGCGCGGAAGTGTGAGAGCAGGCTGGAAGAGATGAAGAAAAAAATAAGTGAGAGTCCCCATTCCCAGCCACCTAACCCAAAAGTAATGGTACCCGTGATGATGGATCCGGCAATGCCGCTGCGACTGAGGGAACGACGGCGGTAGGCGAGAGTGCTGATGATGGTGCTGAAAAGAAGGCCGAGCAAAAGCCGCTGTGGAGAAAAATGACTATGACGTTGCAAAGTGTTGAGCATATTGTAGTACCCCTGCGAAATTGTGGCATATTTTGTTACAGAATATGGTTATAACTAGTTTTATTTTAATGAAGGTCTGATTCGAAAACAAGAGCATAGGATGATTTGTTTAGCTAAGGACGATGTATTCTTTGTCAAACTGCCATTCGGGTATGGCCTCTAACTCGACATCAAGGTGAGGGTGCAAGGGATCAATGTGCTTGAGCAGACGGATATCAACGACACGGTTGTCATTCAGGCCCAGCCCTTCACAGAGTGCGTCCTGTGTAATTTTCAAACCACCATCAAGGTCGCGTTTGAGCGGAGTGGAGAAGTAGAAATCTAGAAAAAGGGCTAGGTAGTTTTGGCGTAAGCTATGACAGAGGTCTTCGTGCACTAGCCCTTGGCGTTCGAGGGTACGAAGTACACTATGTACCTGTTGCTTGAAACGACGAGCAACTGCGGAGCTGACCCGATGCCCATTGACTGTGGCGTATTGCTCATTGATGCTAGGTGGCAAGGGCAGAGTGAGGCGTAAGAGAGCATTCTGTGCACGTGAAAGCTTTTCTTGCATCGGTGTCTCCTCTAAATAGTATTCTTGAAAGGTAGTACTTTTGGGTTTGTACCTGTAGTGTGTATTGTATCATATCAACATGTCTTATTTCGTAGTCTGAACAGTTGTCAAGCCAGAAAAAGCATGGTACACTGCGGCTGGGATTATTCTCTAATGCATGTCGAGCCTGGCGAAAGTGAGAAGCAGAAGTGATAACGTGTAACCGCTGTGGAAGGCCAAACCCTATGGGTGTGGCGAAGTGTCAAAATTGTGGTATGTCCTTGATGAGTGATGCTGGTAGGGGGACAGGCCCCAACATGGCAGCCGGGATGGTTGCTCCTGACGCAAATGTGCCGGAGCTGCCGGCTTGGCTAGAAACCCTGCGTTCCAGTGAACGACCCGGTACGCCTACCGATAATAACAATAGTAAGTCGGCAAGCCCCACATACAATCTTTCGTCGCCAGATCTCATTGATGAGAGAATGCTACCCAGTTGGATGCGCCCGGGGCGTTCGGAGGCGAGCGATACCGGTCCTTCGGCGGCGTATCCAGGGCGACGTTCTGCTTCAAAGGGAGCGCCGAATACGGATAACTTTGCCCCACCACAGGGCGTGATGTCGGCCAGTTCTTTGATTGACGAGCAGGCTTTGCCGGAATGGATGCGTGAAAAGTCTGTATCTCCACAGCAGCGACAAAAACAACACCAGCCGGGCGTACAAGACAACATTCCGGCAGCAAGTCTGGTACAACCGGAGGCTTTGCCGGAATGGATGAGAACGATGCAGCCGCCAGCACCGGCTCCTGCACCCTCTAATCCTGTGCAGTCTGGGCCGATGGCTATTCCACCAGAAGGTATTATGGGCAACGATCTGATCGATCCTCAAAGCTTGCCGAACTGGATGGCGGGCCAGGAGGTTCCGAAGGGCTTTTCGGCGTCCGCACTGCTTGATGAAAATGCTTTACCTCCCTGGCTGCGGAATGCAGGCCAGGAACCCCAACGTGAAAATGCTACGGCGTTTCCGGCTACGTCTCAGCCACCGCAGTCGGCACCGTTTACACCGCCAGCCTCACCGGCTTCTAACCAGCAGAGTCACCCCCCTACTTTCAATAATGCCCCACCTCCTGCCAATCTAGCGGCGTCCTCTTTTATTGATATGAATGCGTTGCCAGATTGGTTAAAGACGACAGAGGGACAGCAGGCCAAAGCTGGCTTTGGGCAACCGCAGCAAGGTGCATCGGAAATGGGTAGACAGGCGAATTTTGGTGTGCCTGGCCGCCCAGAGAATGTGCGTGTGCCCAGCCGTCCGCGTAGTGAAATGGGGCCATATGAGGAAAGCGAAGTAGCGGCCAACGTCTTTGCCTCGATGTTGGGTGTGGCCTCGGCAGCCCCGCATTTGCCTGGACAGCAACGAGGGCAGGTTCCTGAAACCATGCAGCCCCCTATGCAGCAGCCAATGCCACAGCAGCAATGGGCCAATACGGCTAATATGCAGGGACAAGGCGTGCCAACAGGCTCAACGTCAGGTCAGAACATGCCAGTTCAGGGAAGGCCCGCAGGATATGCTAGTTCACAGAACCTGCAAAACCAGCAGGGTCAACAGAACCCACAAGGTCCGCAGATGAATCAGGGATATCCTCAAGCGATGGGCGGATATCAAGGAGGATATGCCCCAGGTAATATGATGGGCAATATGCCACCTCAGCAGGGTATGCCGATGAATATGTCTGGCGCACAACCAGGGAGAGCTATACCGGCTGGCGATAGTCAGGCCAGAACCAATGCGAAACCCGCTAAACGAGGCTTCCTAAGTACCATTCTTGAGTGGTTCTCGTTCTCACGCTAGCTCTAGAGAGAAAAAGAAGGACATTGAGATGAATACACAACCTTATGTGGAAGGAGGGCAGGGGCCGGTTAGCTCATTATTGGTTGCTGATTGTGGCACTGTGTTTACGAAAGTCTCGTTATTTGGCTTGGTTGAGGGCCAGTACCGTCTGCTGGCTCGTGGTGAGGCACCCACGACGATTGCTCCACCCTACGAAGATATTACCAAAGGCATTATTCAGGCAATCAATGTGGTCGAATTCATAACTGGCCGCCATTTCATAACTGAGGGACGTATCATCTCTCCTGAGCAGCCAATTGGTGACGGGGTTGATGTCTTTATTGCAACGATCAGTGCCGGTGGCCCACTGCGTATGGTGGTTTTGGGGGCGGTCAGTACTTCACTGGAACAGTTAAGCCAACAGGCGGTTTCGGGCTTGTATGTTGAAGGGGTAGCGTTGCCTTCGCCATCATTTATGGCTACATCAGCTTCGCTGGCTGCTCCGGTTGCTGTTGGGTCTGGTGCTGGTAGTGGACGTTGGACACCTGACCGTGTAGCTCTGGAATGGGAACGGCAAATTGAGCATATTCGTGAACTACAGCCCCACGTGGCTTTGATCGTAGGGATGGCCGGAGCTCCGGCTGGTCCGGCTCCGCTACAGGAAGCCTGTCAGTTGCTGGTTAATGTGGCGCAGATTCTCAATGAGCAGCATGGAGCCAAGGCGTCGGCAGGTGTACCTGCCAGCGATCTGGCCTCACGTCAGATTACGGTCCTTTATGCTGGTGCCCCTCAATATATTGAAGCTGTACGCGGCATGCTCAATGGTGTGACAGAGGTGGTCCGGGTGGATGCCCTGGTTTCACAAGCCCAGCTCGGGCAGGTCAGTATTGCAATCGGTGGGCTCTATGAGCGCGACGTGATGCAGAATATTCCTGGCTATACTGACCTGCACTCCTGGTGCCATGGAGTGCCAGTGGCAACAGCAACCTCTTTGAGTAGCTTGGTACGTTTCCTGGCTCAGCATTATGCTATGAATGTCACAGCCGTCGATGTTGGCGGTGCAACGACGACGTTGATGCTGGCCGGAGAAAATGGCGAGTTTATCCCTATGGTCAACTCCGGCGTGGGTGTTGGCCCGGCTGTAGGGGCTCTCTTAGAAAGAGTGGGTGTGCAGTGTATTGCTCGCTGGTTGCCCTTCGATACGAGTGAAGATGAAATACGGCAGTATGTACTCAATCGTATGCTTCATCCTCATGTGTTGCCCACAACGCAACGTGAACTACAAATAACCCAGGCGTTTGCCCGTGAAGCCTTGATATCAACGGTTGAGGCTATCAGGCAGAAGAATTTTGAGTGGCTGGATGCCGATTTGATTCTGGCGACTGGCGGTGTTCTCTCCCATGCGCCAAAATATGGGCAGGCGGCTTTGATGCTACTGGATGCGCTCCAGCCACGAGGTGTGACTTCGCTTGTACTTGATCGTACCATGCTCATTTCACAACTGGGTGCAGTTGCAACGGTAGCCCCTATCGCTGCAGTGCAGGTTAATGAGAATGATGCTGTGACGCACCGCCTGGGTACATGCGTAGTCCCCTTTGGGATAATGCCACCTGGCGAGACGGCTGTGCGGGTGGGAGTAGAATATACCAATGGGCGACAGGTGACGGTCGATGTGATGAGTGGCACGATAGAGGTTATTCCTTTGAAGACGAACGAGCAGGCTCTGCTCTCGCTTTTCCCCGCAGCGACGGTGGATGTAGGGTTGGGACCGGGAGAACGCGCACGTGCTGCCGAAGAGATCGATGGTGGTCTGGTAGGTCTGATTATTGATGCACGAGGCAGACCATTAGAACTGCCTGCCAACGATAAAGAACGGCAGGCGCGTTTATTGCAGTGGATGCAGGCTATCGGTGCGTAAAGGCTCCTTAGGGCGAGGGCAAGCCATCGCTCCTGCATGAAGTATCGGTGAGTAAAGATCGCTTATTATGAGGGCAAAGTATTGCCCTCACCTTAGTTAGTACTGACCCCCATAAAGGGGGTCAGTATATTTTGGTGTATGGTGCTGGTATGTTGGTAGAGGCGGCCTGACCCCGTGGGGGGGTACTATATTTGGGTATGTGGAGGTTCGTACTCCGTGGGAGGGAGAGGAGGTATTGGTTATGGCATATATACCAGGTCGGTCGGTGATACCACAATTACTGGTGAGACGAGAACGCTGGGCTGGTGGGTACAAGACAAGAGGTATACCATTGGTGTACCCAGGTCAAAGCGTGCAGCCCGATCAGCCGGTCATTCGCCTGGACAAGCGAGAACCTGTTGAGGACATGCCAACGATGCCACTTCCACAAGCAATAGATAGCTCACTCAAGGATGCTGCACGTAGAGGAAGTGAGATGATACCGGCTGGTTTGCGTGGACGGGTCGTAGATGTAACGCGCCGTGGGGGTGTGATCATTGAAAGCTATGCAGCTGTTCTACAAGGGGCCCTTGGCGCAGGTAATCAGGTTGCAGGTATGCTCACTATGTGGCAATTGGCTAGCGGGAGCGCTCGGCAACCAACCATTCCACCTGGAGCCATCTTGACTTTTCCGGGGCCGATAAACCTTGCATTGTTGCGACAGGCTATAGTATCGGGCATCACAGGGGTCGTTGCTAGCAGTATCTCTTCGCGTGACCTCGAGGGGTTTCTGCGTGTTGATCTGATCAAGCTCATTAATAGCGTTGATGTAGAGTTAGCACAGACTACCCTACCACCCATAACGATACTGCTCACAGAAGGCTTAGGTACATTAGCGATGCCCATGCGCACAGTGGACTTGCTGAGGCACTACCAGGGGTCAATTGCATTGCTGTCAGGGGCAACCTCTGTGCGGCAAAGGATCTTTCCTGAGTTAGTCATCTCACTGCCCGCTAACGAGATACAACCGACGTGGCAACCTGCTCGGCCTGACCCGACCCTCAAGGTCGGTGTGTGGGTACGTGTCTGTAGTGGAGAATATGAGGGTGCTATTGGTATCGTCGATTATTTATTTGTACATGAACAGGTATTCTTATCAGGCATACGCGCACGAGCAGCACATGTGCGCCTGGAAAGCGGTGTCCTCATCACAGTTCCCCTAACGTTATTAGAGACAATTAATTAACCATTTATCCACAAATTTCGATGTTTATCCACATATATCGTCGTGATATGTGGATAACTCTATTTCTTGTTTTCTTCATCCTTCCACAAGTTCACGATTTGTAGGTGACAGGCTGCCTAGTCTGTCACCCACAACCTTCGTGCAAACCACCACAAGTCGTGAGCAGTTCTGCGTGTGGCGGCACTGCCACGACGACTGTTACCATGCTCAGCCTGCCCTTGCTCATCCCGCTGAACACGGCTGAAGCGATAAATGGCATCGTTACGCAGGCTGCGGAACATGCGCGGGCGATAAATCTTCGCCGCCAGGTACTCTACTCCCGTAGATGGATGGGCTGCACAGCAGTACACGGTAGCCTCCTTGCTGGTATAGGCTCTCCGTCAGCAATGAGGCTCTCCATGCGTCTTGGATTCGTGCAAAAAAAAGATACTGTTGGCGAATGGTATGAGAGGTAAAAGCTGCAAAACATGAGAAGCAAGCGGCGATGCCAGGGACGACGTTGAGCCCAAAAGAGGCAGCTTCTCCCCTGATGGGAGTTCTCATGTGTTCAAGACGGCTCTTCACCTGTCTCAGAGAATGACTTCGCCACCAGTCGAAAGCAGGCATTCCGTGTAAAATGGGACGTGCGTGCCTCTTGAATGATATGGAACTCTTTTTTAATCTATTGCCTCTTTTACCCTTCATACCGTTCGCCAACAGGGTCAAAAAGTGAAACACATCCCTCCATACCGTTCAGATTGTACATGCAGAGAAAAGATGTTATAGTAGCGTTATGACTTCATAAAGCAGACATAAAGACAATCTCTTTCCAAAAGAGGATACATGCATGCCAATCGACGATTTGGTATTGGCAGAGCCAAAGAACCTCAATAGTCCATCCTTGAGAAGAGGCAAAGAAAGGATGATATATGTCTCAGCTAAATACCGCTACACTTGCAAGTGGATGCTTCTGGTGTACGGAGGCCATTTTCGATAGACTTAAGGGTGTTACCTCAGTTGTATCAGGCTATGCAGCATCTCAGGTCGAGAACCCTTCATATGAAGCAGTGTGCTCAGGGAGAACGGGTGCCGCGGAAGCCGTCCAGATCACGTTTGATCCATCTGTGATCTCCTACGATAAGTTGTTGGAGATCTTTTGGCATGTGCATGATCCCACAACTTTGAACCGCCAAGGCAATGACATCGGCACACAGTATCGCTCGGCCATTTTCTATCACAATGAGGAGCAACATCGTACCGCCTTGGCGTCGAAAGAAGCTCTCGAGAAATCAGGTGCATATAAGAAGCCGATTGTGACGGAAATTACTCCCTTCACCAACTTCTACCCTGCTGAGGACTATCACAAAGAGTATTACGACCGCAATCGCTATCAGCCCTACTGTATGTTCGTGATTGACCCCAAGGTACAGAAGCTCCTCAAAGAGTATAGAAATGAGGTAAAGACGAAAGGATAGTCCCTGACTTCACGGAGAACAGAGCGTGCTTGCCTCTTCATATCATCAGTATTATAGCTAACCATGTTCATACGATCAAGAGCAGCCTATCGCCGCTCTGGCAAGCTATGCCGACCCGTTGGTGCCCTCAAGTATTGCGTATGCAGCACCTCAAGCGGCTCCTCCACTACTTCACGCTGGGCCTGTTGCTGAATGAGTACAGCCACCAGACCTGTCCAGCCGGTCTGGTGATCAGCACCCAGACCTCTACCACCATCGCCGTGGAAGAATTCATGGAATAACACATGGTCACCCCAGGTGGAATGCTGCCGCACAAACTCATGATCGTGCCGGAAAGGACGACAACCACTCTCGTCACGCAGAAAGAGCCGGGTCAGCCGTCGTGATAGCTCATCGGCCACCTCCATCAAATTAAGATAGTGTCCCGATCCCGTCGGGCACTCTACCTTAAAGCTATCACCGTAATAGTAATAGAATTTCTGTAGAGACTCGATCAGCAGAAAATTGATGGGAAACCAGATGGGGCCGCGCCAATTGGAGTTACCACCGAAGATCTCTGTACGCGACTCCGCCGGTTCATAACGCACGGTATACTCAGTACCATTGAAGGGCAACACATATGGATGATCTTTATGATACTTGCTGAGGGAACGCACGCCGTAATCACTCAGAAATTCATCCGAATTCAGCATATGTTGGAGCAAACACTTGAGACGTTCGCCACGTACGAGAGAAAGCAGGCGACATGCGCCAGTGTTGGGTCGTTGGTGGTGCGAGACCAATTGCGTCAGGTCTGGACGATAGGCCAGAAACCACTCCAGATGCCCTCGAAATCTCGGTAGCGCATCCAGCACTTCCGGCTCAATAGTTTCAACGGCACACAAAGGAATCAACCCTACCAGCGAGCGCACCTTGAGGGGAAAGTGCGAATCATCGGGCAGGTGTAGTACATCATAGAAGAACTTATCTTCGTCGTCCCACAGTTTGATGCCCTCATCAGCGATGTTGTTCATAGCCGCCGCGATCGCCAAAAAATGTTCAAAAAATTTCAGAGCAATATCTTCGTAGGCGGCATTGGTCAAGGCCAATTCCACGGCAATGGTCATCATATTCAAGCAGAACATGCCCATCCAACTGGTACCGTCACTCTGCTCAAGATAGCCACCGGTTGGCAAAGGCGCCCCACGATCAAAGACACCAATGTTATCCAGCCCCAAAAAACCACCCTGAAAGACATTGTTACCCTCGGAGTCTTTGCGGTTGACCCACCATGTAAAATTGAGCAGCAACTTATGAAAGATACTTTCCAGGAACATGCGGTCGGCATATCCTGTCTGGGTTTGTTCGATCCGGTAGACTCGCCACGCCGCCCATGCCAGCACTGGCGGGTTGACATCCCCAAAGGCCCACTCATAAGCTGGCACCTGTCCATTGGGATGCATATACCACTCACGCATTAACAGATCAAGCTGGCTTTTGGCAAATTCGCTATCCATCAGAGCCAGAGGCAGACAGTGAAAGGCCAAGTCCCAGGAGGCGTACCAGGGATACTCCCACTTATCCGGCATCGACATTACCCGCTCATTATACAGGTGCCGCCATTCCCTATTACGCCCATGCTTGTGCTGTGGTGGCGGTGGTGGCTGCGCCGGATCGCCCTGCAACCATTGCTCCACAACATAATGATAAAATTGCTTGCTCCACAACATACCGACCAACGCCTGCCGTTGTACCTGCCGCGTATCCTCATCCAGATGGGCCGGCTGCAAGGACGCATAATAAGCATCGGCTTCCCGCTTCCGTGCAGCAAAGATAGCCTCGAAATCTTCAAAAGGCGAGTGAGCCTGACCATCACCAGCCTGACCCCCATAAGGGTGACTCCCAGGAGCCTGACCCCCACCAGGGGGGTCACTACATGTCAGCTCACCACGTCTGTCCAATATGTAGTGACTCCCCTGGTGGGAGTCAGGCTCACTCGCTGAAAAAGCCAGCACCTGCGTTAAGCGTTGTCGAATCACCAGGGTCGCTCCTGGCTCAAGCGTGCGAACATAGAGGGCAGCTGCCTTCGTACCTCTGCGCTTTGGATTCACCGCCGCCAGGTTGCCAGCAATAAGATGTTCATGAAAGGCATCCTTGACATAGGGTGTGGTATTCGGCACACCAAAGAGCCTCTGCAAATTAGTGTCATTCCCAGTGAACAGCAGGTCATCAGCGGCCTCACAAAAGAGGATAAAGTTTCCCAGCAGCGGATGCTCTGCCTCAATATCTCTATGGATTGAGAAATTCTCGCGGTCATTATAAGCAGCGCGTTGCCTCTGTCTTAAATGCGGACGGCTTGTATCCCGTCCCCATGACCACGTGTTGCGAAACCAGAGGGTAGGCAATAGATAGAGAGTAGCCGCTTCTGGCCCTTGGTTGACAACACTGATACGTATGCAGATATCTTCAGGGGCTGCCTTAGCATATTCTACATAGACATCGAAATAGCGATCCTCAGCGAAGCTACCCGTATCCATCAGTTCAAACTCATCAGATTGCCGACTACGCCGCCTATTTTCCGCCACCAGTTGTGCATATGGGAAAGCCGCCTGTGGGTATTTATAGAGCATCTTCATATAACTGTGACTCGGCGTATTATCCAGATAATAGTAGACCTCCTTCACATCTTCACCATGATTGCCCTCTGGCCCCGTCAAGCCGAATAGACGCTCCTTGAGAATGCTATCACGTCCATTCCACAAAGCCAGTGCAAAGCACAGCCGCCCCTTATCATCGCTGATTCCTGCCAGTCCATCTTCGTTCCAGCGATAGGCCCGTGAACGTGCGGCATCGTGCGGGAAGTAGTCCCACGCGCACCCATCGGGACTATAATCTTCTCGCACTGTACCCCATGCTCGCTCGCTCAGGTACGGCCCCCAGTGCCGCCAAGCGGTACCATCTGTAGCCAAGCGAGCTTGTTCAGTAGTGGTATATGCAATATCTGGTTCCATAAGAGCCTCTTTTCAGGAAAGGGATTGCCCCTTGTGGTCGCCCTACTTGACCATATAATACCCCACGCCAGGTTCGGTCATAATATGCACGGGTCTGGAAGGGTCGGCCTCTATTTTACGGCGCAGACGCCCAATGTAAACGCGCAGGTATTCAGCCTCGCGACTGTAGGCATCTCCCCACACACGCTTGAGCAATGCCTCATGCGTAAAAATTTTACCGGGATGGAGTACTAATTCTTGCAGCAGATCAAATTCGGTTGGTGTCAGTTTAACCAATTCACTATCACGCCAGACGCGCCGTTGCTCAAAATCAATCTCCAAATTATCAAAACGTTGGATACCGGTCGATTTAGGTACATCGCTCCAGTGAGTACGGCGCAGGATGGCCTGCACACGCGCCACCAGTTCACCAACGCTGAAGGGCTTGGTGAGATAATCGTCGGCTCCCTTGTCCAGAGCCGCTATTTTATCGGCCTCTTCTCCCAATGCTGTCAGAATAATAATGGGAACGGTACTCGTCTGGCGAATGCGACGGCACACCTCTAAACCATCCATTTTAGGCATCATGATATCCAAAATAACCAGCACAAAGGTTTGTTGATCGAAGTGGGCCAGTGCTTCCAGGCCATTACTGGCAAGCGTCACCTTAAATGAGCGCATCTCCAGATTGCGCCGGATGAAGTCGCGAATGCTTGACTCGTCATCTACCACTAAAATATGTTTTTCGTGAGGCATTTTCTACTCCTTTGTAGGCACTTCTACAGCATCAGGCAGTTCCAGCGTAACCGACCGCACATCAGGCTCTCTCAGCAACTTTACTGGCAACCAGATGGAAAAGAGAGCCCCTGTTTTGCCATCCGCACGCTTCTCAGCCCAGATGCGCCCGCCATGCGCTTCGATAAAACCACGGCAAATTGCCAAGCCCAGACCAACACCGCTACTGCTACGTTCACGCCCGCTATCAATCTGATAGAAGCGATCAAAGATCGACTCGGTCAGATGCGTAGGAATGCCGGGGCCATCATCGGCAAAAGACAGGTACAAGCCGGGTAACTCGTTATCCGCTTGCTCCTGCACATATCTGATAGAAATCTCCACTCGCGCATTGTAACCGGCATACTTCTGGGCATTTTCTAATAGGTTGCGGAAGACCATGTGCATACGCTTGCCATCTACATACAGCAAGGGTACATTCGCTGGCAAATTCACAGCAATATGTCCTCTCTCCTCTTCCGGTATGGCATGCATAATGGCCTCATCCAACAACGAGTCCAGGCCGTAGAGAGCAGGATAGAGGCGCAAAGTACCTGCCTCAACCTGTGACATCTCCAACAGGTTCGTGACCAGTTCCGCCATATTGTTGCTCTCCTGTACAATCTGTTGGAGACAGTGCTGCTGCATGCTCGGTTCCCATTCAACGTCTGTTTCTAACAAACCCGAGGCATAGCCCTGAATAGCCGTCAAAGGCGTACGTAGCTCATGCGAAACAATCGCCAGCAAATTCTTCTTGACCTGCTCAGCTTGATTCTGTTGCGTTACATCCTGGAAAATCTTGCCGTGACCGATCAAGGCACCGGCTAAATCATAGACGGAGAACAGGCGCATACGAATATCCCGCCGCACTGGTACGAACTGACCAACAGCATTGTAGTAGCCATGCATCTGAAAGGCCACAACTGGTGGACTATGGCTATCTTCGGCTCTCTTCACTGCCTCATCATAGGCTTCGGAGTCCACTAACAGGCCAGCAAACCACTCCAAGAGAATATCCTCTTCAAAAGAACCCGACGAAAGGTCTTGCGGTGTGATGCCCACGGTACGCCGGAAGCTGGTATTGGCATAGACCACCTTCCTGTCAGGGCTTTCCAGTAATACTCCCTCTTCCATACTACGCATGATAGCATCCAGCGTTTGCAAACGAGCCTGGCTCTCCGCGTCACTTTTGCGAAAAAGAGTATGGATGTCGTCTTCCATCACAGAAAAAGCCGCCACCAGTTGACCTATCTCGTCGAGACGATGACGTTCTTTCGTTAGTATTCTGCTATTGGTCACCTTTTCACTCTCGTCCGGTCGAATCTTCGTCACCGCCTGTGCCAAGTGTGCCAGAGGTGCGACCACCCAACCATGCATGACAAACCAGAAGAATGTCGCTCCCACTACCAGCATTATCAGGGCGATAAGCAAGCTATTTTGAAAGCTAATCAGTGTAGCAAAAGCCACATCGGTTGGACGTTGCACGACCACGGCCCAATTTGTGCCCGACACTGGCATATAGCTATAGAGCCAATCACGGCCCTGCTCATTCTGAATGAGACTACCCACTTTACCCGCCAGTGCATTGTTCAGGCCAGGCAAGGTGTGCAGCAAGTTCGTTTCGGGCGGCACATTCTCCGTATCGGCAATGGGTAGACCGTTGCCGTCCGCTATCCAGATATGTACCTCACCACTATTGGCAAATTGCTGCCGTACCATCATCAGACGCGAGGAGAACTTATCCAGAGAGAGGTTGATGATCATCACGCCTACAGTACGCTGGCTGTTATCGATAATACGCGTGGCAATAGAGATGACAGTAGTCTTGGTGGTCACGCTCATATGCCCTGACGAGACAAAGGGCTTATGGCTATGCAGGGCACCTTGAAAATCATCACGCACACGAAAATTCTGCCCGATAGTCTGCGGATTGGGAGGATAGTTCATGATCATGGCGCCGGAGGGATCACAGACAAAATAAAGGCTGATGTCAGGATGCGAAAGATAGGCAGAGGCAAAGGTAGCCATAAGCTGGTTACGGTCTAAGTGCTGTGCCGCTTGCATTGTAGCAAGCTCTTGATCTTCCTCCACTGCCGCCTGTACATGAGAGGAGACATCCAGGGTGATAGCTCGCGCCAGCCCCAGGTCAGCCTGTTGGGCATTCTGCTGCATCGCGTCACGCTGAAAGATATATAGCTCAATTCCTCCTAGCAGCAAGGGCAGGACAAATAAAAAGTAGAAGACCAGTAACTGTAAAGTGAGCCTGCGCTCCAGGAATTTCAGCATGACAGTCCTCGTTAAAGATAAAACAGCCATTATTCTTCTGTAGTATGCCTCAAATGGAGCAGCATTGCAATCCCGAAAACAAATTTTTTATATATTTGTTTATGGTCCTGGCTACCCCATTTACGGTTTTGTTACACAAAACCGTTTATACTTAGTACAAGCCTATGCGACAGCTAAATTGTTCAGTAGGTGAGACCCGGTATAATTCTTTTTTTACCTCGTTCTTCGTATATTGTTCTTCTCAGTATGCAGCGTTGAAGAGTAAAACACAAGGAGATGCAAAGATGTCTACGGTTTCTCCAGAGCGGAATGTACAGGGCCAGATGACGCCCGTTATCCTCTCCAGTATGCTAGGTACGGCCATTGAGTGGTACGACTTCTTCCTCTATGGCACGATGGCAACCCTGGTCTTTCCCAAGCTGTTTTTCCCTGAGTCCGATCCATTTGTCGGTACTCTCCTATCTCTCTTTACCTTCCTCGTCGGTTTTATTGCCCGTCCTATTGGCGGAGCGTTCTTTGGTCATTTTGGTGACCGTATCGGTCGTAAATCGACCCTGATTGCCACCCTTTTACTCATGGGTATTTCGACGCTCCTCATTGGCTTCCTGCCTGGTTATGCCACCATTGGAGTAGCAGCCCCACTGCTGCTGGTGCTTCTGCGTTTAGGTCAAGGACTGGGCGTGGGTGGTGAATGGGGTGGTTCTGTGCTGCTTGCACTGGAATACGGTCACAGGCGCAATCGCGGCTTCTGGGCAAGTTGGCCTCAAATGGGAGTACCCGTTGGGCTGATTGTTTCTACTATTGTAGTCAACATTGTTCAGACTGCTAGCGGCCCAAGCTTCAGCGCTGGCGCTTGGAATGCAGGATGGCGTATTCCGTTCTTTCTCAGTGCCTTGCTGATCCTTATAGGTCTATACATCCGTCTGCGTATCCTGGAGACGCCACTCTTTGCCAAGATTAAGGAGCAGAAACAGGAAGCACAAGCTCCGCTCATCGAGGCATTCCGTCATAGCACCCCAGAGATTCTCCTCAGTGCTGGCGCCCGTTTTGCAGAGCAAGCTCCCTTCTACCTCTTCACTGTGTTTGTGATCACTTACGGCACCTTGAAAACAATCCACATCGATAAGGGTGTCATCCTGAACGCAATCACCATAGCAGCTTGCATTGAGCTCTTCACCATTCCGCTCTTCGGCTACCTGTCCGACCTCGTTGGGCGGCGTCTCTGGTATCTCATCGGCTGCGTGCTCATGGCTGCTTTTGCCTTCCCTTACTTCTTGCTGATGAATACAAAGGATAATATTCTCTTCAGTCTAGCTGTAGTTCTCTCACTGACCATCTTCCACGCCTGGGTGTATGGCCCGCAAGCAGCCCTTATTGCCGAACGCTTTGGCACAAGGTCACGCTATAGCGGTGCCTCACTCGGCTATCAACTGGCCGCGCCCTTTGCCGGTGGACTGGCACCAATTATTGCACTGCTGTTGCTCAATGGCAAAACCAGTCTCGCAGCCCTTGGCCTATCAAAAGTCGTCGTCAACATTGGTGCAGCAGGCTCCTGGCAGGCAATTTCAATCTACATGATTGTGCTGGCAGTTATCTCATTCCTGTCTGTCCTGGGTCTGAAGGAGTTGACGAGAGCCGATATCTCCAGCACCGAGGCATATACGATCAGCGAGGTTCCTCTTGTAGCCCAGGATTAGAGATTGATGTATAGTTAAGCAGCAGAGCCCATGGGCTCTGCTGCTTAACTATACACTAAGATGAAGAGGATTTATGGCAACCACTCATGCATCCACACCGCAGCAGAGCGTCACATTGCCACAAATGCTACCCATTATTTGTGCTAGCACACTGGGAACAGCTATTGAATGGTATGATTTCTTCTTGTACAGTTTCTTTTCTGCTACCGTCTTTCCCAGGCTCTTTTTCCCTAATCTTAATCCCGTAGCAGGTGCTATTGCCTCATTCACCACCAATTTTGTTGGGTTTGCTGCACGCCCTCTTGGTGGGGCTTTCTTTGGGTGGTTTGGCGACCGCGTTGGACGTAAGGCGACACTGGCAGCAACACTGTTGTTGATGGGTATGGCTACCGCCCTTATGGGAATAATGCCTGGCTATACGAGTATTGGCCTCGCGGCCCCCATTTTGATCTCCATCCTGCGTTTTCTACAAGGCGTTGGTGTAGGAGGCGAATGGGGAGGTTCTGTGCTCCTCTCTCTGGAGTACGGTGATAATCGTCGACGTGGTTTCTGGGCAAGTTGGCCACAAACGGGTGTACCTATCGGTCTAGCTATGGCTGCACTGGCGGTGCTGTTGTTCGAGGTTCTCTATCCAGGTGATGCTTTCATCGCCCTCGGCTGGCGTATTCCGTTCCTGCTGAGTATTTTCCTGATCCTTGTCGGTCTCTATATTCGTTTACGTATCTTAGAGACGCCTGCTTTTCTAAGAGTGCTAGAGGAAAAGCGTATCTCGAAAATCCCACTGATTGACGTGTTTAAGTACCATTGGAAAGAGATCGTACTGAGTACCCTCCTACGTTCGGGTGAACAGGCTCCCTTCTACATTTTCACCACATTCGTGTTTAGCTATGGAGCAGTCGGCTTTGAAGAAATCAAGGGCTCAGGGCTGCACCTGGAGTTCAGTTTACTCTATACTAGTATCGTTGTTGCAGCAGGAGTTTCCTTTATCACTATACCGACCTTCAGCTACTTGTCTGATCTTGTAGGGCGCAAACGCTGGTACCTGATTGGTACAGTCATCATGGCCCTCATCGCCTTCCCCTACTTCCTTATTCTCGGCACAAGGATTCCTGCGCTGGTTATTCTCACTATCGCCCTCTCCTTGGGCATTTGTCACGCCTGGGTGTATGGCCCACAAGCAGCCTTGATCGCTGAACGCTTTGGTACGCGGGTGCGCTATAGTGGAGCCTCACTCGGTTATCAACTGGCATCGATCACAGCTGGTGGCCCTGCTCCGATCATCGCCGTCACTTTGATTACTGTGTATCACTCGTATGTTCCCATTGCTTGGTATATGATCATTATGGCCATCATTTCCTTCATCTCTGTGCTATTTCTGCGAGAGTATGCAAGCAAAGCAGCGGCAAGAGATGTTGATGAACCCGCTATATCTGCTACAATTGTATAAGAAAGCCAGTCTGAACAACTGCAAAAAGGAGCCATAGCATGGATACCACCACAGATGAACTAACCTCGCGGCGCATAGAACTCTCTGATCCAGCCGAGGCCATAGAATTTTTCTACCAGCAAGGCTGGACAGATGGTTTACCCATTGTGCCACCCACTCCGGCACGAGTAAAAGAGTTTCTGGAGTATGCAGGCAAGGAGCCTGGCGATATACTTGGTATGATTCCAGCCCGCAATCGTATCATCCCCGCAGAAAAGGTCGCTATCAACGCTGTCATGGCGGGTTGCCTGCCCAACTATATGCCTGTCATCGTGGCGGCCATTGAGGCTATGTGCCAGGAAACCTTCAACCTGCACGGTATCTCGGCCACCACTGGCGGTACCGCTCCTCTGCTCATTATCAATGGCCCGGTCATTTCGCAGCTACACATCAATAGTGGCGTCAACTGCTTTGGCCCTGGTGTGCGTGCCAACGCCACCATCGGGCGTGCTATTCGTCTCATCCTGATGAATGTCTGTGGCTCCATCCCCGGCGTTCTCGACAAAGCCTGCCTGGGTCATCCAGGCAAGTACAGCTACTGCATCGCCGAGGACGAAGAAAACAATCCATGGGGGCCGCTCAGCATTGATCGCGGCATGCCGCCCGATGTCAGTGCCGTCACTGTCTTTGCAGGTGAGACTCCCCACTACGTCAATAGTCAGGCAGGAGGTACCGCTGAGCGGCTCATTGGCTCCGTCGTCAACACCATGCTCGGTACTATGTATCGCGGCGGCAACTGGATACTGGTTCTCTGCCCCGAACATGTGACCATCTTCAAAAAAGAAGGCTGGACGAAAGAGCAGATTCGCCAAGCAGTCTACGAACGAGCAGTGCGTCCACAGGACGAATATAAGCGGCTTACTGGCCTACCTGATAGTGCAATTACCCAACAAGATGTCACTCGTGTTCAACGGTACGTTGAGACGCTGGATGATTTGCTGATTGTTACTGCTGGTGGCAAAGCTGGCGGTTTTTCAGCTATTATTCCACCATGGGCTGCTGGAGCAGATTCGCGACCTGTGACCAGAGCTATCGGTGTATGTATCGATTGTAAGTAAGGAGACTTCGAAAATGCCAGAAAAATTTATTATCCTCGATCCTACTTTAGAGGTAGAGGCTCCGCGTGTAGCACGCGCTCCACGCCCAGCTTCTATCTCTACCATTGGCCTGCTGGATAACGGTAAACCCAATTCAGACAAAGTTTTGAAAAAGGTGGCTGCGCTGCTTGCACAACAGGCTCCCCACCTGAAAATCAACTATTATCGCAAGCCCGGTGCCTATCGCCCTGCTCCTCAAGTCCTACTCGATCAGATAATCGCCGAATGCGATGCAGTGCTCGTTGGCATCGGTGATTGAGGGTCATGCAGTTCGTGCAGTGTGTACGATGGACTTATGATCGAACAGCGTGGCAAGGCAGCGGCGGTGATTTGTACCGAACAGTTTGCCAGTTCCGCCCGTATGACCGCACAGACCTTCGGCATGGCTGACTTCCCATATGCCGAAATCTTACACCCTATCGGGCGTGTAACTGAACACGAATTGAATGAGCGGGCTGAAGTAGCCTTTCCACAAGTGATGGCGATTCTGGGGAAAGCCTAAAAAGCTTTTCCCTGATCATTCCATCCACCGAGCCTTCTCCCATCCGAGGTGGCTATGACTATTCAACAGACGCTCCTGCCTCTACCGAGCGGCTATTGGATTGGTACGCCGTACCTTCCAAACCCCAGGAGATGATGCGTCGAGGATAAATGCGAATAATTTCTGGCCCAAAACTCTCCATAATCTCCTTACCACCTGTGGGTAGGGTTTCTGCCCGCCCACGTACCTCTATACCACGCGGTTGCCACGGTGGCACCACGTCATCAACCACAAGAGCTGCTACCCCACGACGAGTCACATCGCGATACTTCTTGGTCGGTGTCATATTGCGCCCACCAATATCGACAGTATCCGTCTCAGGATTGTAGCGAAAGCTCACCGGCACCACATGTGGCTCTCCCGCTGCATTTACCGTTGCTAACCGGCCCAGACGCTGACTTTTGAAATATTCAATCTCTGCTGCTGTAAAGTTACTCATGATGTTTCCTTTCTCAATACTCTTCACCACCCCCGAAGCGTTAGAGGTAAGAACACATATCCAACTATACAACATTTTCTTGCTCCATAGAGCTTGTAATCTTAACAGTTTGTTACCCTGTTCATTTATGCAGGTAATAAACTGGCGAAATTGGCGGTGTTGCGAAACTGGCCATAGCGTATAGTAGCTGCAAGGTATCTCATTCTACACAACACTTGTGTAGTAATAGAACATAGGAGCCAAACAGTATGGAACAAACAACGACCTCTACTTCATCTACCAACACCTCTCCCCTGCGCCAGCTTTCGAATCAGATGGCCGACGCAGTTGAACGTATTAGTGCGTCCCTTGTACTCGTTCATGGTCGCGAACGTCAACCGGCCAGTGGCGTTGTCTTTGCCGAGAATCTCGTGCTAACGGCCAGCCATGTTCTGGAACGAGAAGACAATTTGACCGTTCAGACACACGATAAACGGACACTTGCCGCACAACTGGTGGGCCGCGATCCGGCAACAGACGTTGCTGTACTCCGTGTAGACAATCTGGGAGTGGTTGCGGCCACTGCCAGCAGTGAGAAAGTTCGCGTTGGGCAACTGACTATCGCTGTTGGACGCTCGGCTAATGATGGGCCCATGGCAAGTTCTGGCGTGATCAGCATTGTCGGTGGGCCACTGCGCACACCGCAAGGAGTAAGTCTCGAACGCTTTATTCGTACCGACGCCATTCCCTATCCGGGCTTCTCAGGTGGGCCGCTGATCGACACACAGGGCGATGTCCTGGGCATTCTCACCACCAGCCTGGTCAATGGTATTGCTCTGGCAGTGCCTATAGAGATTGCCAAAAATATTGCTGAGACGCTTGTCAAACAGGGACACATCAAGCGTGGCTACCTGGGCATCAGCAGCCACTTAGTTGAGTTACCAGCTAATCAACGGGCTGGCCGTACCCAGGAATACGGTCTGCTATTGGTCAAAGTTGATGAGAACAGTCCAGCTCAAAAAGGGGGACTGCTGGTCGGCGATATCCTCGTGGCCCTCGATGGTCATGCGATCAGTGATGCTGAAGACCTCCAGGTCTTGCTAGTCGGTGAACGAGTGGATAAGACTATCCCTGTCGAAGTGATCCGCGGCAACACCCTACAGACGCTCTCAGTAACCATTGGACAGCGCAAGTAAAGAGAGAAACTGGCAGGCATACTATGACACAAACAACACAAGGCAACCAAGCCGACACACCTGACATCTCAACAGCATTTCCCTTGCCCGATGTTTTCTCGTCGGCCCTGGTGAGCATGTTTCACGCGGTGCAGCCGGGCATTGTGCAGGTCGGGGTAAGTGGACGGGGTGGTGGCACAGGTGTGATCTGGCATGCGAATGGACGCATCATCACCAACCATCACGTCGTTGCTAACGAACGCGCCAAAGTGTATGTCCATCTCTCCGATGGATGCACGCTTGATGCACAGGTGTTACAGCGTAATCCTCAACTTGACCTGGCACTCCTGCAAGTTCAGGGCGACAACCTACAAGCCCTGGCGGTCGGAGACTCATCGCAGCTGCGAGTCGGCGAATGGGTTTTCGCCATCGGTCACCCTTGGGGACAACGGTGGGCCCTAACCGCCGGTATCATGAGCGGCATGAGTTCGGCCAAGCTGGCTGAGAACCGGACATCCCAGTACATCAAATCCGATGTGGGCCTGGCTCCCGGTAACTCAGGTGGCCCACTGCTCAATGCGGATGGCGAGGTAGTTGGCATCAACGCCATGATCTTCGGTGGTGACTTAGCCGTCTCTATCCCCAGTAATGTCGTCAGTACATGGCTGGCAGGGTTACCTGCATCTCAACGCCGCGTCACCCTCGGCATTGAGATACAACAGACTGCTCTACCTGACAACATACGTACTGCGCTACAGCCATCCCGCGAGTTCGGTCTGCTAATCGTCGGCATCTCAGCCGGACGACAGGCAAAGCACAGCGATCTCCTGCTTGGTGACATCTTGCTCGACGTTGGCGGGCAACCAGTACAAAGCGGTGCAGCATTACGCCAGTTCGTCACTGAAAAGGGAGGTGCGGGTAAGGTGGCGATGAAGATTGTGCGTGGAGGGAAAGTTATAGAGGCTGAAATAGCAACGCTCATCGGGGCATAGGGAGAGTTTCATTTTTTGCAGAGTGCCTCCCTCCCATGATGACCGCAAGCCCCCCATGATGACCGCAAGCCCCCCATGATGACCGCAAGGGTCATCACTACTATACACGCCTGAGTCGGCCTGTGGAGCCATCGTGTATAGTAGTGATGACCCTTGCGGTCATCATGCTTTGCAAAAAAATGAAATGCACTCTTTTTTCTGCTAAAACAGTGACAAATATTACCTCTTCATTTATACTATATAGTAGTACTTAAAATTCAATTGGAAAGCTCACCTATACAAGCGAGTAAGAAGAGGATAGTCGAAGAGCGAAGGTATATATGCAAACACTTGCTACTGAACGGTTAACGCGCCCATACCTGCAAAAGCTAGATAAACAGAACTATCTCGCTACTGCCTCGGTAGTCATTATTGTAACACTTAGTCTGTTCTGGCAGCTTTTCCGCCTGGGGGGAGAAGATGTTACGGTATTTTTCGCTGATGCCATGTACGCGCTAGCGGGCATCATCGGTGCCGCTTGGGCTTGCATAACGGCCTACCGTGCACGCTATGGTTGTTTACGACTGGCTCCGCATCACCAGCTTGCATGGTTGCTCATCAGCATTGGCCTCTTTGCGGATAGCCTGGGTGGGATATACTTCACTTATCTTGAGCAAGCAGGTCATCCAAATCCCGTCCCCTCCTACGCTGATATTGCCTTCACACTCTCCTATCCGCTCACCTTCGTCGGCCTGCTGCTCATGCCCAAGCAATCAACTACACAGAAATTCCGTCTGCGTACCGGACTGGATGCACTGATTACCACGCTCTGTCTTCTCGGCATTAGCTGGTTCTTTTTCATCAGCAAGATATTTACAGCTCAGAGAGACGCGCAAGGAGCCACGATTGCCTCCATTGTCACTTCCGTCTCCTATCCTTTTTGGGATATGCTGCTCATCCTGGCTATTATTCTGCTCATCTGGCGGGGAACCGAGCGTGTCCTGCGTTTATCTTTGCTGATCTGCGGCACAAGCATTCTGGCTCTTTGCTGGGCCGATACGGGCTATGCTTATTTTACCGCCCTTAATACTTACGTTACCGGCACCCCGTACATCGATACCTTCTGGTTTGTCAGCTTCTTCATGATTGGTCTCTCAGCCCTCTACCAGTACAAAGCGTTGGTCAATCGCGCCTACAATGAGCAGGTTCATCCAACGCAAGTTATTACACAGGCAGAAGCTGCTATCTTGCGGGGCTGTACAAAAGCATCCCACCGTCAGGTTGTGCTGCAAAGTACCTTGATCTACCTTCCCCTAGCCGTCTTACTGGTACTGACGCTCTACAACGAATTGACAGAAGGCATGCTCCATACAGAACGAGCATTCTTTCTCGTCAGCCTTACTGCTCTTATCGGTATCCTCGTAGCCGTGCGATATCTGCTTACGATTCATGAAAACGAAGATCTTCTACAAGAACGGGAACAGGCTCGC
>WNGH01000156.1_pt1 | contig 79183 bp, 54 predicted proteins | sample 5400631 | NCBI WGS metagenome assembly WNGH01 (sample SAMN13153373, study PRJNA577476) | soil metagenome | isolation source: 115 cm soil or saprolite under Garry oak tree replicate 1 | place: USA:California | collected 2016-06-15
GGTCCCCAATGTGTCGTGCTGCGTCCTGGCGGAACGTGCGGGCTTCGCGATCCATCGTCAGCGTCTCCTTCCAGAGAAACGCCGCTACGATCGCTCAGACCGGGACCTCAACACCAGACGGGGGACGGCGAGGACATACGCTTAGCTGGTCGTACCGAACATAGCTCAAATATCCGTCTGCGGGGTGGTGAGGGTAGTCATCGACCGACACCACGGAGCCGGTCATCTCGGCTGCCAAGGACTCGGATAGCTTCGACTTTCCGATGCCATACATTCCGTCAACGGCGACCACGTCGAAAGGTCTGGATCGGAGTCGGTCAGACAAGCGCTCAGTCAACTGCGGACAGAGATTCATTCGTCATTCGTCCCGCGGTGATTGACGCTTCTGATCAGCCGCGGCGGGTATATGCAGGCGGATTGTAGCCGATCCCCCGGAAGGCTGCTCTACTCACCTCGACCCCGGACAGGACGCCCGAGGTCGCGGATGAATCGGCGGGTCTGATGCTGCGGGGCTACGCTGCGGCGTGGACCTCCTTGACCTTGACGCGCTTGGTGACCTTGGGACGCTTCGACTTCTTGGCGCCCTTCTCCGCCCAGTGGACCTTGAAACAGGCCCGACACCACTTCCCCACCTTACCTCGTCGGGAAGGACTGAACGCTCCCGGGGTCAGATCCTTATGACATCTCCCGCAGCGTTGACGCCCGTTCGATTCCGGTTTCGACATAGCCCACCTCCTATCAGCGAGAGGAGCTACGGCCTGCTACGTCGCAAGTCAAGGCCAGCAGCGCATCTATCGCTCCCCGGAGATGCGCCGGCTGTAGATGAGCGTACCTGTTGACCATTGAGACCGTCTTCCACCCTCCGATAACCTGGACGACGGCTAGGGATACCCCGGCCTGGACGATGAAGCTGACCACCGCATGACGCAGATCGTGGAAGCGGAACGGGGCTAGATCTGCCACCTTGACCGCTTTCTCGAACGCATACCGCAGCGCCGACTTCCGAACGGGGAGCCCATCATCGCCGAGGAACACTGGTCCTTCCCTGTGCGGCAACGATGCGAGCGAGTTCCTGAGCGTGCCATGCAGCGGGATCGTTCGGTTGCTGCGGTTCTTGGTGTGGAGGAACGTGATCAAGCCGCGCTCCAGATCCACCTCCGACCATTCGAGGCGCCGGAGTTCACCTTTCCTCGCTGCGGTCAACAGGGTGGCTTGCACGATCAGCCTGAGCCACGCGGAGTCGCAGGCGCTCAACAGGCGACCAGCCTCCGCTTCGGTGAGATAGCGGATCCTCGGCGGGGATTCCTTGAACGGCTTCACTCGCTTGACGGGATTCTCAACTACGTAACGCCAATCTAACGCCAAGCGCATCAGGCCGCTGAGCATCGCTCTCGCCCTGTTCGCTGTGGGGCCAGAAGATTCAGCCGCTCGCTGCGCCAGGAACGTAGCGACTTCCTTCGGTCCGAAGTCCGCCAGCGGGACGGAGCCGAGGTTGCGCTCAACGATCCTGAGCAGCGACGGTTATCCCTTCGTCTGCGGCAGGAGTGGTCGGGCTTCCGCAATGAGATCCGCGATGGTACGATTCGACTCGGCGGGGGTGACAAGTGGCGGAGGGAGCAGGATTCGAACCTGCGGGGGTTTCCCCCAACGGTTTTCAAGACCGCCGCCTTAAACCGCTCGGCCATCCCTCCGTGCGGCCCATTATACCGGTGGCACCGTCATGAGCCCCGCGGTCGACCTGATCGGCCTGCTGGTCGTCCTTCTGGCGATCGCCTGCACCGTCCTCTTCCTGCTGACCCGCCTGCGCCTGCCGCCGGTCGTCGGGTACCTCGTGTCGGGTGTCGTGTTCGGTCCGTACGGCCTCGGTCTCATCTCCGGGAGCGACCCGGTGCGCCACCTGGCGGAGATCGGCGTCCTGCTCCTCATGTTCACCCTCGGGCTGGAGTTCGACACGACGTCGTTCCGGCGCTTCCGGGACGTCGTGCTGGGCGGGGGGAGCCTGTCGATTCTCCTGACGCTGGTGACGGCCATGGTGGCGGGGGCGTTCCTGGGCTGGCCGCTGCGGACCGCCTTCTTCCTGGGCTGCATCATGGCGCTCAGCAGCACGGCCGTGGTGCTCAAGAGTCTGATGCAGCACGGGCTGCTGGACACGCTCCCGGGGCGGCTGACGGTCGGCATCCTGATCCTGCAGGACCTGAGCGTCGTGCCGATGATGATCCTCCTGCCGATCGGCGGCGGCTCGGCGGCCGACGTGGCGCTCGCGCTCGCCGGCGCCGTGGGGCGCGCCGCCCTGCTGCTCGGATTGACGTTCCTCCTGATGCAGTACGTCATGCCCCGCCTGCTTCAGGTGATCGCCTCCGCGCGCAGCCCCGAGCTCCTGCTCCTGTCGACGCTGACGACCTGTTTCGGGATGGCGTGGCTCAGCCACCTGATGGGGGTGTCGTACGCCCTGGGCGCGTTCCTGGCCGGTCTCATCCTGGGCGGCAGCGAGTACGCGCAGCAGATGACCGCCGACCTCGCGCCGTTCCGCGAGGTGCTGTCGGGGATCTTCTTCGTCGCCATGGGGATGCTGCTCAACCCCGCCTTCGCCTTCGACAACTGGGTCCCGGTCACGGTGGTGCTGGCGATCATCCTGGTGGGCAAGACGGCGATCACGACGGCGGCGGTCTCCGGCTTCGGTTACCCGCTGCCGGTGGCGTTGCAGGTCGGGATCAACCTGGCGCAGATCGGGGAGTTCTCCTTCCTGATAGCGCTGCTCGGCATGCAGAACGGTCTGATCACGCAGGACTTCTACCAGGTCGCCATCGCCGCCTCGGTCGTCTCGATGATCGTGGCGCCGGTCGCGACGCGGCTGTCCTCGTCGATCGCCTCCGCCGCGGCGCGCGCCACCGATGGTCTCGTGCCGCCGTGGGCCCGCGTGACACGCGCCGTCGAGCCGGAGCCCGAGCCCGTCGCCCCGGATGAAGGGCACATCGTCATCCTCGGCTACGGCACGGTGGGACGGACTCTCGGGGAGGTCCTCGTGACCCACAAGATTCCGTTCGTCGCGCTCGAGATCGATCCGATCCTGGTGGGCCAGGCGCGGCGCGCCGGCCACCCGGTGCGCTACGGCGACGCGAGCAGCGAGGAGATGCTGCGCCGCGCCGGCCTGCCCCGCGCCCGCACGCTGGTCGTCACCCTCCCCGACCACGTCCTCGAGCGCGCGGTCATCCGGACGGCCCGTCGCCTCAACCCCGACATCCACATCCTGGCGCGCGGCCGCCGCGGCGCCGAGGACGAGGAGCTGTACCACGACGGGGCCGACGAGGTCGTGCACGAGGCGTTCGAGGTCGGTATCGAGTTCCTGGCGCGCATCCTGCGCCGTCTGAATATTCCGAAGCAGGCGATCGAGCGCCAGCTCGGCCGCCTGCGCGGCGGGCGCTACGAGATCTTCCGGCGGGAGGACTTCACGCCGATGCCGCTGGGAGACGTGCGCAGGAGCTTCGACGCGCTGCGCGTCGAGTTCCTGGAGATCCCGCCCGGCTCGCCGCTCGTCGGCAAGAGCCTGCGCGACGCCGGCGTGCGCGAGGCCACCGGGGCGCTCATCCTCGCGGTCGTCCGCGAGGGGCGTGTCATCGCCTCGCCCGAGGCCTGGTTCGTCCTGCAGGAGAAGGACACCATCCTGGTCTCCGGGGCCGGCGAGCAGGTGGCCGAGGTCGAGAGTCTCCTGTCAGCGGAGTAATGCCCTCGCTCGGCATCACTCTCAGCCACCGGTGGCTGGGATGCTTCGGGGTTGAAATCGAGGGCCCCCCGTCTCGTCGGCCGTGGTATCCTTACGACACTAAAAGAGGCATCCCCAGCGTACGATTTGTGTTCTCCGGTCTCGGCGGAGGCAGGACCGTGTTGAAACCGTCGAGCGTTCACGTTCGCAGGACCCTCCTTTCGGCGGCCCTGAGCGTTGTTCTGTCGGTCTCGCTCCAGGGGTGCGGCCGAGGGGACAGGAGCGGCGCCGGGCACAGTGTCCGGCCCCCGACAGCCTCCGACTCCGTGCTTCCTGCCCGAGGGGACCCGGATCGGCCCCCGACCGCCGTGGCGACGGAGATTGATGCCGTCAGTTCTCCGCGTTCCCTCACGATCGATACCAATCTGGTCGTGGATCAGGACGTCGTGGTCGCCGCCCGCATGACCGGGATCGTGGAGGAGCTCTTCGTCGATCGCGGATCCCGGGTGAAGAAGGGCGATCCGCTTCTCAAGCTGATGAATCGGGATCTGGCCTTGCGGCTGCACCGGGCGGAGATCGTCGCCCGCCAGCGCAACGCCGATTTCGAACGGGCGCAGAAGCTCCGCGGCGAGGGTACCATCTCCCCTTCGCAGTTCGAGGAGATCCAGCTCGCGCACGAGGCCGCGGATGTGGACGTGGAGATCGCCCGGGAGGAGCTTGAGAAGAGCTTCGTGCGGGCCCCGTTCGACGGCCTGATCCTCGACCGGTTTGGCAGGGTGGGGCAGAAGGTCGTCGAGGACAACAGCGAGCCGCTGTTTCGCCTGACGACGCTTGGACCGCTGCTGGCGAGGCTCTACCTGCCCGAAGAGGTGGCCCGCTCCCTCAAGAAGGGGGATGAGGTGAGAGTGCTCCCCCGGTACGTGCCCGATGCGTCGGCCACGGGAAGGATCGAATGGCTCTCCCGGGTCATCGATGCTTCCAGCGGAACGTCGCAGGCCATCGTGTCGGTGCAGAGCAGCGGGAGGGTGGGCGCTCTCACGCCCGGGGCGGCCGTGACCGTGGTCCTCCCGTCGGCGGCGCAGGCCGCGGCCCTCGTCCCCCGCTCAGTCCTCCGGGACGCGGGCGACGGGTCCCTGCCGGAGTCCGCCCGGGTCGAGGTGATGGAGGACGGAAAGCGAACCTGGCGCAAGGTCCGATTCGGCGAGACCCGCGGGGACCGCGTCGAGGTCCTCGAGGGGTTGCGCCCGGGCGAAACGGTCGTCCTCAACACCGGCGAAGCGGCCCTGTCAGCGGAGAGGTAATGAGCGCTCCCTCCCCGCCAGCGGCGCCACCCCTCCTGGATATCAACGACGGGGCCGGCCACAGGACGTTCGAACTCACGCGCGAGATCGTCCACCTGGGCCGAAGGGGCGACAACGACATCCAGGTGATCGAGGCCCACGTGTCGAAGCGTCACGCTCGGATTCTCCGCAAGGGGGAGAGCTTCGCCATCGTGGATCTGGGGAGCAAGGCGGGAGTCTTCGTGAACGGGGTCCGGGTCGGCGAACAGGATCTCCTCGATGGCGATGTCATCACGCTCGGGTCAGTGTCGCCCCCGACGCTGGTCTTCCGTCGCCGACGTACGTCCGTCGTCCGCGCAGCCCCCGACAGCCCGCTGCCGACCTTGACGATCGAGACTCTGGGGCAGGGGCTCGACAAGCTGGCCATGCTCCTGGAGTCCAGTCGCCTCCTGAGCGGACGCTTCACCCTCGCGCAGATTCTCGACAACGTCGTGGATCTGGCGATCGAGATCACGAGGGCGGAGAGGGGGTTCCTGATCCTCAGGCGGCCCGATGGCTCCCTCGATTACAAGTCGGCCCGGCGCAGCGGCAGGCTCCCTATAGAGCCGGAGGAGATACGGGTGAGTCAGACCATCGTGACGGAGGCCCTGACCACGGGCGTCCCGCGCATCGTCCCCGACGTCCAGGAAGAGGTGGATCTCGTCGATCTCAGAAGCGTCGGCATCCTGCACCTCCGGTCTGTCGTGGCCCTCCCCCTGTTTCGCTTCTCCGTTCTCGACAGCGAGACGGAGCGCGCCCGGCCGACGGGCGAGGTCTTCGGCGTTCTCTACCTCGACAGCCGCGACACCAAGGACTCCATCACCCGCATCGACAGGGGGATCCTGGAGAGTCTGGCGCTCGACGCCTCTTCGGCCATCGAAAATGCACGGCTGTTCCGTGAGGCCGAAGAGAAGCGGGCGATGGAAGCCGAGTTCGAGAGGGCCAGGGAGGTACAGGCCGCGCTTCTGCCACGGAGCTTTCAGGGAGCGCCCCACTTCGAGGTTTCAGGACAGTGCGTGCCGTCCCGCCGGCTGGGGGGCGACTACTACGACCAGTTCAGTCTCTCCGGCGGGCGTGGCTGCTTCGTGATGGCAGACGTGGCAGGCAAGGGGATGCCGGCGGCCCTCCTGGCCGCGGCCCTGCAGGGGGTCATCGGCGCCGAGGTTGCCAACGACCAGCCGCTGGGGAGGATGGTGGAGCGGATCAACCGCGTCATCTTCCGTCTGACGCCCGATGAGAAGTTCGTCACCTTGTTCTGCTGTGTCCTGGGGCCTACGGGAGCGCTGGCCTACGTGAACGCCGGTCACTGCCCTGCGCTGGTAGTCAGCGAGGACCGGGAGGTCAGGAAGCTCTTCACGGGGGACATGGCCCTTGGAATCCTCGAATCGAGCTCCTACCGGCAGAAGGATTTCAGGCTGCGAGCCGGCGATGTGATCGCCCTGTTCACCGACGGCGTCACGGAAGCAGCCAACGATGCCGGCGATTTCTTCGAAGAGGCACGCCTCCAGAGCGTCCTCGTGCGCACGCGCCATCAAGCGGCCGACGCCATCGTAACAGCCATCATGGACGAAGTGAAGGTCTTCTCCGGCGGCGTGTCGCCCCGCGATGACATCACCCTCATGGTCGTGAAGTACCTGGGGCGCCCGGGAACCGAGGACAGCGAAGCATGAGAACGACCACCGGCCGGAGGTCGATCCAGAAGACCCGACAGGCGGCGCCCGACCCCGCCAACTCTCTCCTGGTGCACGACATCAAGAACCTTTCCTTCCGTCTCGGTGCCCTGCTGCATAACCTCGAAAGCAACTACGACGACCCGCAGTTCAAGAAGAGCGTGGTGGAGATCCTGGCGGACACTGTGAAGAGAATGGACCGCATCGTCCGCAGTTGCCTCCACCGAAAAGGGGATGTCATCATCAAGGTTCCGGTGGACCTCAACGAGATCCTGAACGAAATCGTCGAGAGTCTCTCGCGCTCCTCCCGCTTAGGGCCGCAGATCTTCATCGACGAACGTTACACGCGACTCCCCCGGATCTGGGGCGACCCGGAGTTTCTAAGAGAGGCTTTCGCGATCATCATCCAGAACGCCCTCGAGGCGATGGAGAAGGGCGGCGGACGGCTGGCCCTGTCGACGCGCTCCTACGTCACCCGGACCGGAAAGAGAAACGTCCTTGCCCTGATCGCCGACACCGGATGCGGCATGCTGCCCGAATTCGTCAGGAACGGCCTTTTTGCTCCCTTCGTGACCACGAAGGAAAACGGTCTCGGGATGGGGCTGTACGCCTGCCGGCGGATCATCGCCCTCCACGAGGGCAGGATCGGGGTCTCCAGTCGACCGGGGCGTGGCACGACCTTCCGCGTGTCCTTCGACGCCTGATGAAGCCGGAGGTCGGAAATGGGATCGGGCCGAATTCTCATCGTTGACGACGATCGACATCTGCGGGAGCAGCTCGTCTGGTCCCTGAAAGAGGACTACACGGTGTTCCAGGCCGGCGATCGCGACGAGGGCCTGACCGCCACCCTGAGAGAGAAGCCCGACCTGCTGCTTCTGGACCTTCACCTCCCACCCGGCCGGAGCGTTCAGAATGGCATGGGGCTGCTCAAGGTCGTGCACCAGAAGGGCCTGGATGCGGCGGTCATCGTGATGACCGCAGACGAGACGAAAGAAGCGGCTCTGCGCGCCATGGAGGAGGGGGCCTACGACTACTTCCGCAAGCCGATCGATCTCGCCGAGCTGAAACTGATCGTCCGCAGGGCCCTCGAGAAGCAGCGGATCGAGCGCGAGAACCGGCGGCTGAGGGAGGAGCTCCGCCAGCAGGTGGTCTTCGAGGGGATTCTCGGGACCAGCGAAGGGATGCGGAAGGTCTTCGACGTCATCCGCCGGGTGGCGCGCAGCGATACGACCGTCATCATCCGCGGCGAGAGCGGGACCGGGAAGGAGCTGGTGGCCCGCGCCATCCACGGCACCAGCGACAGGAAGAAGGGGCCCTTCGTCCCGGTGCAATGCTCGGCCCTTCCGGAACATCTGATCGAAAGCGAGCTGTTCGGCCACGAGAAGGGCGCCTTCACAGGAGCGGTCTGCGCCCATCAGGGACGCTTCGAGCTGGCCGACGGCGGCACGCTCTTTCTCGACGAAATCGGCACCCTGAGCCCGGCCCTGCAGGCAAAGCTCCTGAGGGTTCTGGAGCGAAAGGAGTTCGTGCGAGTCGGTGGGAAACAGACCCTGCGCGTCGACGTGCGGCTAATCTCCGCCACAAACGAAGATCTCGAGGAGCGGATCCGGGAGGGAGGGTTTCGCGAGGACCTCTATTACCGGGTCAACGTCTTCCCCATCCCCATCCCGCCCTTGAGAGAGCGCCAGGAGGACATCCCCCTTCTCGTCGATCACGTCCTGACCCTCCTCTGCGCGGCGCGGGGCATCCCGCTGAAGAGCATCAGCGGCGACGCCATGAAGCACCTCGTCCGGTATCCCTGGAAGGGCAACGTCCGCGAGCTGGAGAACGTCGTGCAGAACCTCGTTCTCCGGACGGACGGGGAGCGGATCACCGCTCCCGACCTGCCCCCTCACCTGCTAGCAGTCTCCTCGGAGGATATCCGCAGACTGGCGGAACCGACCGGGGGGCCGATCAGCCTGCCGCGGGCGGTGGAGCGCTTCGAGTCGCAGCTCGTGCAGCACGCTCTCGCCAGGACGGGCGGTGTCAAGGTCGAGGCGGCGCGCCTTCTCGGGATAGACAAGAACCAGATGATGTACCTCTGCCGCAAGTATCACCTGTGAGGCCGCCAACCCCCGAGGCAAACTGGACTGATTCAACCTCATGATGAGATTTTCAACCTGGCGGCGAAGCGCACCTGGCGGGGTCATCGAGCGGCCCCGCGACCTCCCGCGTCTGACGGGCCCTTCCAGGCAGCCGCGCCCAGAGGGCGGGGTAAACTGGCTGGCACGGCGGTTGCTGTCCAGGAAAGGTGGCCGTTAACCCGATCCACAAGGAGGGACTTCCGATGGCAGGAAAAGTTTCCGTCACGGTACCGCTGACCGCCCAGCAGAAGAACAAGATCCGCCGGGCGACGGGCAAGACGATTAGCGCCCTGAAGGTGGAAAGCACAGGGGGCGCGACGCTCAAGAGAGCCTTGACTGCGGGCATCTCGCCGACCGCGGTGCGCATGGCAAGACCCGTGGTCGCCCGCGTGGTGCTTGCGAAAAAGTTCCGCGCCGCCAGGCCGATCTTGGCGAAGGCCACCCTGGCCAAGACGATCGTCTAGGCTCCGGGGCGTCGCAGGCCCCGGCTGGGCGCGGCGCCGGGTTTCCCGGCGCGCGACCAGCCGCGGCGAATGGCGCAGGCCGCTCGACCGTCCGGTCGGGCGGCCTTCACCATATCCGGGAACCGACCCACCGCCTGAAGGCGCGCGCGGCGCGTTGCGCCAGGGTCGAGCGACCGATCCGGATGCGTGCCGTCCCCGCCATACCGTCCTTGAGCTCTCCCATCGGTCCCGCCATCGACACGATCGCGTCGAAATCGGTGAACTCCTTGCCAAGACCGCGTTCGGGGGACTCGGCGACGGTGCCTTCCTCTGCCTTTCCCCCTCTCTGTCTCGCGGCGGGTGCGAGGGCGACGACTGTTCCGCGGAAGGTCCTGAAGGGAAAGGCGACGAGGTTGAGGACCGCCCGCTGTCCCGGAGCGACTTCGTCCAGGCGCATCTCCCGCACCGGTATGCGTGCGATCAAGTTGCCCCTGCCCGTGACCTCGCAGAAGGACTCTCCGGCCCGGACGTAGGAGCCGAGACGGTCGCCCAGGCGAGACGTGGCCGCCACGCCCGCGATCGGCGAGCGCAGGGTCAACGCCTGGACCCGTTCCTGAAGCACGCGGACCTCGTCTCGCTGCAGCTCCATCTCCCTTGCCTTCTTCGCCAGAACGCCCCGATCCTCCGTGCCCGCCGCCCGGGCGACCTCCGCTTCCGCGACGGCCCTCCGGGCACTGGCAATCTGCAGCTCCCGGCTCAGCCGGTCGTTTCTGAGGATGGCCAGCGCCTGTCCCTTCTGGATCTCCTGCCCCTCCTCGACGAGCACGCGCTCGACCGTGCCCTCTTCCGTGCAGCGCACGAAGGCCACGGAGCGAGGTTCCAGGACACAGGCACCGCGGACCACGATCGGGACGGGCACGAGGAAGAAAGTCGCGACCAGAAGAACGCATGCGGTTCCTGCGACGGTGATGGATCGCCTGTTCATCAGAGCCTCTTTCTTGTCGAGAACCCAGAACTTCAGGAATCCTGCCAGCGCGCGCAGTTGGCGCCGGAGAACAATGACGACGGTCGCGCTGAGGACGATGTATCCAAAGGGGCCGAACAGCGACAGGAGGACGTTTCTCAGAAAGATGACGAAGACGGTGATGATCAGGGTCTTGTAGGCGAGCGACAGGAGGGCGTAACCGACCAGGATCCTGCGGACCTGCCGGGGCGGGGCCTCCAGGTCCGCCGGAAGGCGGAAGATGTTTTTCTTGATCCAATCGGAGAGGTAACCGAAGGAGCGCTCCCACAGGTCGGGGATCTCCAGATAGTCCATGAGCGAGTAATACCCGTCCAGCTTGATGAGCGGGTTGTAGTTGATGATGATTGAGGTGAGTCCGGTCATGAGAAGGAACTTCCACGCGACGTCGTTGACCAGGGTCCCGGGCGATGTCAGGCTCCAGACGAAGGTGGAGATCGAGCACATCACGAGCTCGATGTAACCGCCCGCGTAGATCACCGCCTGCCGCGCGAAGTGGGTGTCGAACATGAAGGCATCGCCCACCTCGACGAAAAAACAGGGGGTGAAGTAGATCAACATGAAGCCCATGCGCGTGACGTGGCCGCCGAAGTACTTGCAGGTCAGGCCGTGGGCGCTTTCGTGGAGAAAGCCGACGACCATGAGGATCAGGAAGAACTGCAGGATGTCGGAGCCGCTCTTCCCCCGGAAGGTGAACATCTCCAGCGTCCCCCTCCTGATCCGGTCCCACTCCGACGACCAGATGCCGAGCATGACGAGCACGGCAGCCGCCGAGAGGAGGAGGAAGCCCGGGCTCCAGAAGAAGCGGACCCAAGGGAGGACGCGATCGAAGAACCGATCGGGGTTCCAGGCAGAGACCGAGATGTCGAGGATGTTCCCGAAGCGGCCTCTGCCGGAAGCCCTGCGACGGCGCTGGTCGCGGATTTTTTCCAGGAAGAGCCGCCTTCTCTCTTCCCGGCTCCTCTCGAGAATCTCGGTCGAGCGCAGGTTGTTGATATAGTCCTGGAGGAACTCCAGGTCCAGGGGGATCGGGGCGCTCCGGGCGCCGAGCTCCTCGACGACCTGTTCGAGGGTGCGCGTACCGTCCAGCAACGACAGGATCTCGTGCTGGATCTCGTCGAGGTGGTAGTAGTCATCGATCCCCGGCACCTTGTAGATGTAGAAGGGCTGGCCTCGTGCCACCTGGTGGATTTTGACCACGTCGTTCCTGACTCTCGGGCGCGGATTCAGGGAAGCCACGTCCACAATGTCCTCCACAGGAAGCGGACCGGCCGGCGGAAGATGACGTATCCGACGCTGCGTCGGCCGATCTCGATCTTCGCCCGCCCCAGCATGCCGGTCTTCAGCGGGAGGTCTCCGCCGTCGACGCGGCCACGCACGATCAGGAACCGTCCCCCTTCCTCCTCGACCACCTTCTGGCCGACGATCTCGACGCGCCCGCCAAAGGTCCGCGTCGGAAAGGAATCGATCTTGAGACGCACCCTCTGCCCGACGGCGACCTCGGCGATCTCGGTCTCCGGCACGAGCACCTCCACGGCCACGTCCTGCATGTCGGCGATCCGGCAGAACACGTCTCCCCTCTCCAGGAAGACGCCGACTTTCTGCTCGAGCCGGGGAGTCAGCACCACGCCGTCGACGGGAGACGTGATCCGGGTCTTGTCGAGTTCCTGACGCCGCAGATCGTATTCCTCCCGCAACTCGTCCCTGCGGATCCGGGCCTGCCGCGCCGCCGCCTGCTCGAGACCCGACTCGTGCTGCGCCACCTCCCGCTCCGCGATCTCGTAGCGCGACCTGGCCTCTTCACTGCGGATCCTGTAGTCCCTCTCGATCAGGGTGGCGAGGAGATCGCCCCTCTTGACCCGGTCACCTTCGTGACGATAGACGCCATCGACTACACCCTCCACTTCGGTCGCGACCGAGGAGTTCCTGGCGGGCAGAACAATCAACTTCCCGGCTACCTTCATGTTCCACGGGACGAGCGCGAGACCGGCGCAGATGGCGACCGCGACCACGGCATTGCGGAAAAGCCGCCAGCGCGGCACGCTCTTGAGCCGCGACCTCCAGCCGGCCAGCGGCTGCATGATGTTGATCAAAGGGATCTGATGGTAGAGGGAGGCGTTCCGGATGGCGACGGTCGCCTGGTTGACCAGGATGGTGAAGATCTCCAGCTTCTCTTCCGACACGAAGTAGGGCTGGCTGCTCTCGAGGCTGATCATCCCCAGGAGCCCCTCCTCATCCTTGAGGGGGACCGCGACGAACGTCTTCATGCCGCTGCGCTCGAAGTAGCGCCGGAACTTTTCCCGCGTCTCCTCCCGGTCGGCTTCGATCTCGCCCTCCGACTCCGAGACGTAGAGCCCCTGGCCGCCCATGTGCGCCCAGCTCAGGATCTCCTCCAGGTCGCGCAGGCGGGGATCCTTGCGGTCAACCTCGACCTGGCCTGAGACCGCCCGCAACTGCAGGGTCGTCCCCTCGGCCAGGAGGATGGCGCACCGTTCGCTTTCGACGATGGAATCGGCGCGATTGACAATGGTGGCCAAGACCCGGTCCAGGTCGAGAGTGGAAGTGATTTCGCGGCTGATCTCAAGGAGGGCATGCAGCTCGCGCGCTTTCCTCTCGGCCAGGAGCAGATTGGCGTTCCGCAGAGCGCGGGCCGCCTGACTTCCGATCTCCTCGAGGAAGTCCAATTCGTCCCGGCCGAGGGGAGGATCCCCTGCGGCCCGGACCACCTCGATTGTCCCCAGACAGCTCTCGACAGCGATCAGGGGGACGCACATGACGGAGCCCGCCACGCCGGGCCCATAGAACTCCTCGATCTCCTGAGCCTCCTCGGCCTCCGGGACTTGGGCGACCAGGACGCTTTGGGTGGTGTGGAAGGCGGTCCACGGGGGCGCCGACCCGGCCTCGAGACGCGGTGCATCCCCCTGGCCCGGGGGAAAGGCGAGCTGCACGCCCTCCGCGTCTTCCGCCTTCAGCCAAACCCTGACGAGCCCGGCCTCGAAGATCAACTCGACCCGGTTGGCAACGACGGAGAGAAGGGCGTCGAGTTCAAGGTTCGCGTGGAACACCTGGGAGACGTCGTAGAGCTGCATGAGGCGGTTGATCGCCGCGAGCTGCTTCTCCCGCCCCGCCTCGACCTGGACCATCGCGGCGGCCGCGGAGGAAGTCAGGGCGGCGCAGGCCGCCAGAAAGTGCGCCTGGCCGCGGCCGCTCTCGGGGGGAGTGGGCGTCCGGCGGATCAGCTCCAGAATGCCGACCAGCTCGCTGTCGAGGGTGAAGGGAACGCAGAAGATCTCACGGACCGGCGGCAGGGAGGCGAGATCGAGGTGCTGGAGCATCGTGTCGCGAATCTCCTCGCCCCGCCGGGCGACCGGCTCTGCGCGTGAGAGCGCTTCGGAGAGGAGGTCCCCCTTCCGGCCCGCCTTCTTCACGAGGGGTGAGAAGGCGCCCTCGGGCTGCGTCAGCGCCAGAGAGAAACTCTTCCGCCGCCTGTCGTACACCCAGACGGCCGCCCACTCGGCCTCGACCGCCTGCCGGGCCGCGGCGGCAAGCTGACGGAAAAGCTCCGCCCGATCGCCGGAGGACATCAGCGTCCGGGCCAAACGGAGGACCGATTCCTCTCCGCTCTCCATCCGGGGCCTCCGCCGCCCGGCTCCGGGCCAAGGCTGCGCGCCCGTTCTCCGTCAACGGGTCAGCCTGATGGTTCGCCGGGCCTCAGCCGGGGCGACGCATGCGATCGAAAAAATGATCCACGGGGTTTTTTCTGATGTACAAATACTAGCACGAGGTGGGTCGCATGAAGATCAAGGAAAGAACCGAGGGCCGAGTGACCGTGCTGGACCTCAAGGGCCCGCTCGCCCTCGGGGAAGGCGAGGAGGTCTTCCGGCAGAAGATTGCGCAGCTCCTGAAGGAAAAGAAGACCTCCATCCTGCTCGACTTCGAGAAGGTGGAGTTCATCGACAGCTCGGGTGTCGGGGCCCTGATCAAATGCCTGACCAGCGTCGCCCGCGTCGGCGGCAAGCTGAAAGCCCTGCACCCCGCGCCGATGGTGCAGAAAATCCTCAAGATCACCGGGGTGTTCGGCCTGTTCGAGTTCTTCGACGACGAAGCCGAGGCGATCGCTTCGTTCTGACTCAGCCTGGCCCTTGACAGGTGCGGCGAGGCTAAGGGATAGTCTGCCCAGCCGCCACTTGCATATCCATTTGAGACGAAGGTCGTGTCCATGCCCCATCCACCCGCGCCATCACGGGCAAGCCTGTTTTCGGGAGGGTTTCCACCATGAGGAGACCGACGATCGCTCTGACACTCCTCGTTGCAGCTCTGTTGACCTGGGCCCCGGTCGCAGCCCAGGAAACGACCTCGGGAGAAATCACCGGGAAAGTCAGGGATCCGGCGGGCCGCGGCATTGCGGGCGCGGTCGTCATCGCCACGTCCGAGTCTGGAACGCGCACTTCGAACACGGAAACCAGCGGCAACTATGTGCTCCCGTTCCTGCGACCCGGGACCTACACTCTCCGGGTCGAGGCGCCGGGAGGGTTCACCACCGTCATCCGGAGCGACATTGCCGTCGGCCTGAACCAGCGGGTGCAGATCAACTTCATCCTTGAGCCGGGCAAGACTGAGACGATCACCGTGACCGGCGCGGCACCGCTGGTCGATATCAAATCCACGGCCGCCAGCACGAACATCAAATACGACGAGTTCGCCAACGCGGTACCGCTCGGGCGTTCGTTCACCGACACGTACGCCGTGGCTCCCGGCGTGGTCAGCGGACTCCGAACCGGGCGGGGCAATTACTCCATCAGCGGCTCGAGCGGTCTGGAGAACTCCTATCTGATCGACGGAGTGAACATCACCAACACCGGCTACGGAGGCATCGGAGCCTACAACATCATCTTCGGATCGCTCGGCACGGGGGTGACCAGCGAATTCCTCGACGAAGTGCAGATCAAGACGGGCGGGTTCGAGGCCGAGTACGGCCAGGCGCTGGGCGGCATCATCAACACCATCGTCAAGTCCGGCACCAACGACTTCAAGGGAAGCGTGGCCTGGTACGCCAGCCCCGACGGCCTGCGGAGCTCCAATCAGCTCGTGAAGCTGGACACCGGCGCCGTCAACACGGTGGATCAGACGATCAACGACTTCGCGGTCTCCGTTGGAGGTCCGATCAAGAAGGACAAAATCTTCTACTTTTTCGCCTACAACCCCGTGGTCACGACTCAGGGAAACCTGGCGCAAAGCCTGGACAACCCGGCGTCCTCTCCCGCGGCCGCGGGCGTCTCCGTGTTCGACGAGTCCGCGCCGCAGGGATTCGGCGGCACGACGAGCGGATACGGAATCAATCCGCTGGCCTTCCCCCGGGCCGGCCGGGTCATCAACCGGCAACGCCGCGCCGACAACTACGCCGCCAAGTTCTCCTGGGCGGTCTCTCCCCGGCACCAGCTGGAGCTGACCTTCTTCGGCGACCCGGCCGAGGGAGAGCGAGGGCCGCAGCGCGACAACGCCCTTCTCTTCAACGATGCCACATCAGGAGGTGGTGAGAGTCGGATCAAGTTCGGCTCGAACAACCAGACCCTGAAGTGGAACGCCGTCTTCTCGGCCCGGTTTTTCCTTGAAGCCCAGGTCGGGCACCACGTCGGGAAATTCAAGGAGACCCCGGTGGTCAACGATTACGGATACCATGACATACGCAACCTGCTCGAGTTCACCCGCGGGGCCGACAACTACATCGACCCGGTCAGCTTGAGCCCAGTGCCCATATCGCTGACTCCCGTATCCATCTATCGTGGCGGCGTCGGCTACATCACCAACCAGGAAGACAAGACCACACAGTACATTGCGAAGCTGACGAACATCATCGGCAGTCACGAGCTCAAGTACGGCGTGGAGTACGACGACATCAGCTACAAGGACACGCCGTCGTACACGGGATCCTCCTTCAATGCGATGCTCCCGATCAGCGACCCGGCGAGCGGACTGCCGGTGGACGACGACGGCGACGGAGTGCAGGACTTCCTCCCGGTGCCGACCTTCGGAGGCGCCTTCGTGGACGTCCGCAACGACATCGGCGCCGATCCGGCGGTGGCTTTCGACGGGGCCAACTCGTTCCGCGTCACCCGTGCCCGGCTTGGGCCGGAGCTGCCGCCGACGAAGGCTAAGGAGTACAACGCCTTCATCCAGGACACCTGGTCCTTTATGCCCCGCCTGACGGTGAAGGCGGGCGTGCGCTACACCCAGGAGACCGTGGAGGGGGTGGGAGAGTTCACGCTGCCGTTCACGCCCGGCTTCTCGCCGGGGTCCTCGACCTACTCGCCGAGCCGCTACAGCTTCACCGGCAACTGGGCGCCGCGGATCGGACTCACCTGGGACGTGCGCGGGGACGGCAAGAGCCGGGCCTATATCAACTGGGGACGTTACTTCGAGAGGATCCCGAACGACCTGGCGGTGCGGTCGTTCAGCAACGAGGTCACGGTCGCCTTCGAGGAGTTCAACAACCGGGACCTGACCAGTCCCCGGACCTCCGGCTCGACGGGCCCGTGCGTGGACGCGTCGGGGAGCGCCGTTCCGGACTGCGAATCGTCGAACCCCGTGTTCATCGCTGGCGTCAGTCCCACCGATGTCGTCGCCGGCGTCAAGCTCCCTTACGAGGACGAGCTCTCGGGCGGGTACGCCTTCGAGATCAACCCCAACTCATCCTTCGAGGTCCGGGCCATCTACCGCACGCAAGGCCGTGTGCTGGAGGACGTCCAGGTCAATGCCATCGAACAGACGCAGAACTTCTACTACGGAGAGGCCTCCGGTTACCCCTACGACCCGTTCGGAGGGAGCCCGTCGTCGAAGGTGAGCACCACCTTCCCCGCCGCCAGCTTCGGGGCCTACGTGCTGGCCAACCCCGGGACGAAGCAGGTTCCGAAGGGCGGGCTGTTCAACTTTCCGAAACCGATCCGGCGCTACAAGGCCCTCGAACTCATCTACACCAAGCGCCTGTCGGACAACTGGTCCGTATTCGCGAACTACCGGTTCTCCAGATTGATCGGCAACTACGAGGGACTGTTCCGCAACGACAACGGCCAGAGCGACCCGAATATCACGTCTCTTTACGACTTCCCGAACTCGCCCCTCATGTCCGGGCAGTTCAACCCGGGCCCCCTGCCGGGCGACGTGAGCCACGTTCTGCACGTTTACCCGTCGTACGCCTTCGGCAACAAGCTCCGGGTCGGCGCCAACTTCTCCTGGGCGTCGGGCGTGCCCCGCACCTCGCTCTTGGCCCACCCGAGCTACCAGAACGCGGGTGAAATACCCGGCATCAACCCGGTGTATGCATACTGGGCTGACCCCGACGGCACGTGCGATTCGAGTGTCGGAAGCCCATGCACGCTCAAAACGACGCCGAGCCTGGCGAACGCGCTGTCCGATCCCACGAACATCATCCAGACCGTGTTCCTGAAGTCCTACACCCCTGTCAGCCGCGGCAACCTTGGCCGGACCCCGGACCTCGTCACGCTGGATCTGCACGCCGACTACCCGTTCACCCTCAGCAAGACGACGCTGCGGCTGGCGCTGGACATCTTCAACGTGTTTCAGACGCAGGAGGTCACCGCCTTCGACGACAATGTCGAGCTGAGCGCCGGTGTAACGGACCCGGACTTCCTGAAACCGAACGCGTACCAGAACCCGAGGAGCTGGAGGCTGTCGGCTCGCTGGGCCTTCTGAGGTCCGCGTCCGCGGGGAGCGGGGTCTATGTGGACCGCGGTGCCAACCCACCGGAAGAGATCGAGCCGCTCTGGACCGGCTCTCCCGCGACGTCGCAGGAGCTGACGGTTGTGGCTTCCGCTCGATCAGCGCTGTCCGGTGGGGAGGTCGTCACTCCGGAAACCCGATCCGCTGCAGAAGGCGCGCGAACCTCGGATCCGAACGCAAGGCGTCCAGCTGCGGATCGACCTGCAGCAGGAGCAGCTCCTCGGAGCGTTGCTCGAAGCTCTTCTCGAGCCATTCGAACGCCCGATCTTTGTCCCTCATCTCGGCGTACAAAATCGCCACCTGATAGGCGTCCGACCGCATGTCGCGCGGACGCTCTAAGAGCTGATTCAAGATCTTCAGAGACTCGCCTCTCATCCCCGCAGAGGCGTGGGCTGACCCCAGGAGGGCCAGTATCGACACCTTGGCGGAGCCCTCGTCCGCGCTGGCCCGGCGCAAGGCCTCGATCGCCCTGGAGTATCCCTTCTTCTGGAGATATGCCTGGCCCAGGATCCAGCGCGCGTGCCACGCGCTCGGGTGCGTCGCGAGAATGTTCAGCGCCCCTTCGATCGCCTCGTCGTACAGGCGTCCCTCGTAGAGAGGAAAGAGCGCGTTCACCTGCGTCTGGAGGGACAGGGGATCGAGCTCCCGGGCAAGTTGCTGTTGTCGGGTCGCCTCGTCGAACTTCCGCACAAACATGAGATATTCTCCATACAGAGTGTGTGCGAGCGAATCTCCCGGGCTGAACTCCACCGCACGCTCCAGTTCGGCCGGCCCCGCTTTCCAATCCCAGTCGTAGAAGGTTTTCACCGCTCCAAGCATGACGCGCGCCTCGGGGAGCGCGGGGTCGATGGCAAGTGCTCTCACTGCCGCAGCCCTGGCTCGGGGGCCGCTTCGAAGTGTGCGATGCCTTGCTGGAAGTCGGCGAGTGTCTCCCGATTGGCGTGGTAGCGGCCCAGCAGAACCTCCTCATGGGCGCGCGGGTCGACCGTTCGGGCGCTCGCCAGGCGGCTTCGTTCCTCCGGTGTGAGCTCGACGGCGATCGCGGCCGTGATGGCCTGGACCACCTGGTCCTGGAGCCTGAGGACGTCCTGAGCGTCTCGTTCGTAGCTCTCCGACCACAGCTGGCGGTCGCCCGCGGCGACGAGCCGCGTTCGAATCCTCACCCGGCCGTCCGCGCGCTGGACGGAACCCTCGATCACCGCGTCCACGTTCAGTTCCCGAGCCACCTCGGGAATGGGCTTGCGACCATTCTTGTACTGCATCACGGAGGTGCGCGAGATCACGCGGATGCCACCGATCTTCCCCAGCTCCGCGATGAGCTCCTCGGTCATGCCATCCGCGAAGTACTCTTGGCTCGGGTCGCCGGAGAGGTTGACGAGGGGCAGGACCGCAATCGACTCGACCCGGCTCCGAGCTGCCGCACCGGAGGGCTGCCGTGTTGGAAACAAGTTGATCCACAAGGCGAGGAGCGCCGCGCCGATTCCGCCCAAATAAAGCACCCAGCGCAGCGCGCGCGCTCCAAATCGTCGAGCACCTCGGAGGGCCGATACCTCCGTCCCCTGCTGCAACCTCCGCAGGTCCACGAGGAGATCGTCCGCGTGCTGGTAACGATCCTGCGGCGCCTTCTCCAGGCACTTGCCCAGGATCCTCTCCAGCTCGGCCGGCACCTGCGAGTTCAGGTCCGTGGCGGGCACCGGCGCACCGCTGAGGATGGCGCTCAGCGTGGCTGCCAGCGTCGGGCCCTGGAACGGCCGCCGGCCCGTGACCATCTCGTACAGCATGCTGCCGAAGGAGAACCGGTCCGAGCGGGCGTCCACGGGCTGGCCGCGCGCCTGCTCGGGCGACATGTACACCGGCGTTCCGGCGATCGCGCCCTCGCGTGTGATATCCGCCGCCAGAGTCTCGGCGCGGCTCGCTTCCACGAGCGTGCGCTCCCCCGGCTCCTCCACGAGCTTGGCCAGGCCGAAATCCAGGATTTTGACGTGCCCGTCGGGTCGGAGCATCACATTGTCCGGCTTGAGGTCGCGGTGAATCACTCGGGCCTGATGGGCCGAGGCCAGCCCCTCCGCGATGTCGGCCCCCAGACGCAGGGCCTCCGCGACCGACAGCGGCCGCCCGCCGATGAGCGAGCGCAACGTCCTCCCCTCGACGTATTCCATGGCGATGAAGACCGTCCCGGCCGCCTCGTCGGCTTCGTGAATGGCGGCGACGTTGGGATGGATCACGGCGGCGGCGGTGCGTGCCTCCCGGAGAAAGCGGCGCCGGCGCTGAGAGTCGGCGGTCACCTCCTGGGGCAGGATCTTGATGGCGACCGGGCGATTGAGTTTGGTGTCGAGGGCTTTGTAGACGATCCCCATGCCGCCCTCGCCGAGCTTCTCGGCCAAGCGGTACTGCGCGAGCATCTGGCCAGGCTGGAGAGTCAAGGCTCCTCCCGGCTTGTCTCGCTTCCGGGGGTGGGCGCCGGCTTCATCCTAGATCACAAGAGCCCGCTGAAGTAAAGAGAGGCAGCGGCGCCGCCCCGCAAGGCCGCGCCACGACCCTTGGTACAATTCTCCGCAGCGGGGCTCCTCCCAGCGCACCAGGTGGTGCCGCCCGAGCCCGCCCGCCGCGTATCGAATCGCTGGCGGTCCTGCCTTTGGCCAACGGACCGGCTGACCATTCGGTATACTGGACATAGTCGTCTCCGCTCTCGGAGGCCCGCCTCATGATCGATGAAGCCCAGGGTCCACCCAGACCAGGCGACCCCGAGGCCTCAACCCGCAGCGCATCCTCCGGTGAAAGCTCCCAGGAGAACATCGGTCCCTATCGCCTTCTGCAGAAGATCGGCGAAGGTGGCATGGGCGAGGTATGGCTGGTGGAGCAGACGAAGCCGATCCGCCGCAAAGTGGCGCTGAAGGTGATCAAGGCCGGCATGGACACGGGACAGGCGATCGCGCGCTTCCAGGCCGAGCGCCAGGCCCTGGCCGTGATGGATCACCCCGCCATCGCCAAGGTCTTTGACGCCGGGACCACGCCGCAAGGGCGACTCTACTTCGTCATGGAACATGTCCGCGGCGAGCCACTGACGGTGTACTGCGACCGGCAACGACTGTCGATCCCCGAGCGGCTGGAGCTGATGATCCAGGTGTGCGAGGGCGTGCAGCACGCCCACCAGAAGGGGATCATCCATCGCGATCTGAAGCCGTCCAACGTGCTGGTGGCGATTCAAGACGGGAAGGCGGTCCCGAAGATCATCGATTTCGGCGTCGCCAAGGCCACGGCGCAGCCTCTGACCGATGACAAGATGTTCACAGGGCTCGGAGTGCTGATCGGCACGCCCGAATACATGAGTCCCGAGCAGGCGGAAATGACGGGCGTGGACATCGACACCCGGTCAGACGTCTACTCGCTGGGCGTGATGTTGTACGAGCTTATGGTGGGAGCGCTGCCGTTCGATTCGAAGGAGCTGCGGCGGGCGGGGTTCGACGGGATCCGTCGACAAATCCGCGAGGTGGACCCGCTTCGACCGAGCACGCGGGTCAGCGCGCTGGGGGCAGTGTCCGAGGCCGCCGTGAAGAACCGGCGGACGGACCCGACGCGTCTCGCGAGCCAGCTCCGGGGTGACCTCGACTGGATCACCATGAAGGCGATGGAAAAGGATCGCACGCGCCGGTATGGATCGCCGTCAGAGCTGGCCGCGGACATCAGGCGGCATCTTCAGGATCAGCCGGTGCTGGCCAGCCCTCCCAGCAGCGTGTACCGGGCGCGGAAGTACGTGCGGCGGCACCGCGTGGGCGTTGGGTTGGGGGTGATCCTGGTGACGATGCTCGTGGGCTTCGCGGCGACCATGGCGGTGCAAGCGGGGCGGATTGCGCGCGAGCGCGACCGGGCCAATCTTGAGGCAGAGACGGCCAAGAAAACCTCCGAATTCCTGGTGTCGCTATTCAAGGTCTCGGATCCCGGCGTAGCCCGGGGGAACACCATCACCGCCCGGGAAATCCTCGACGAAGGGTCGAAAAAGATCGCGCGTGAGCTCGAAAGCCAGCCGCTGACCCAGGCCCGCCTCATGGAGACGATGGGTGATGTCTATCGAAGCCTCGGCCTCTACGAACAAGCCGCTCCACTCCTGGAGAAGGCGGTGGCGCTCAAGGAGCGTGGACTCGGCGCGATGCATCCCTCTCTGGCCCGCAGTCTGAACAGCCTGGGCTGGCTGTATACGTCTCAGGGGAGATATGCGCAAGCACGACCACTCCACGAGCGCGCCCTGGCGATCTTCGAGAAAAATTTCGGCCCCGATCACACAGACGTGGCCTGGAGCCGCTACTACCTGGGGTCTCTCCTGCTCAGAACGGGTGCGCCTGGTGAAGCGAAGCCGCTCCTGGAACGCGCCCTGGTGATATTCGAGAAAAACCTCGGATCGACTGATCAGGCGGTGGCCTGGTGCGTGAATGATCTCGCACAATACCACCTCGCAGCCGGCCAATATGCCGATGCGAGACCGCTGTTTGAACGCGCTCTCCGGATTAAAGAGCAAACCCTTGGCCCGGACCATCGTGACGTCGCTCTGGCGCTCAACAATGTCGCGTATATTCTGCTCCTGATGGGCGACAATACTGAGGTCAGACACCTTGTGAAGCGCGCGATCGCGATCCAGGAGAAATCCCTCGGCCCGGAGCATCCCGAACTGGCGTTCAGTCTTCAGACGCTCGGTGAGCTCGCCCGTCGGGAGGGCAACCTGGCAGAAGCAAAGCCGCTTCTGGAACGCTCGCTGGCCATCTGGGAGAAGTCCGGCGACCCTGATCACCCGGAAGCGGTCCCAACCTTGATCAGCCTTGCCGATGTGCTGCAGGAATCGGGCCGATATGCCGAGGCCGAGCGTCTCTATCAGCGAGCTCTGAGCATCCATCCCGACCTGGCAGATGCCATGGAGAAGTACGCTGCCTTGCTCCGCAAAATGAACCGCGACGCGGAGGCAGAAAAGCTAGAGACCCGCGCCCGCGCGATCCGGGCCCGGCCGAAGTGACTCCGGACTTCCGGCACGCTGCCCAAAGAAAACAGATCCGGGCGTTCATATAGTGACTGCCCCGGCGCCTGCTCCGGGAACATGGACACCCGCGTGCCGGCGATCGCGCCCTCCTGATCGGCGGACGCCAGCCACTGCGCGATGTTGGCCCCGAGACGCAGAGCGTCCTCACTGCGCAGAGCCGCGCCACCTTCTTTGGTACAATTCTCCGCAGTGGGGCTCCTCCCAACGTTCAAGCCTGGATGAGGGTTAGATGATCGGCAGGAGGCTCGCCCATTACCGTGTCCTGGAGCAGATCGGTGCCGGGGGGATGGGTGTCGTCTACCGCGCCCGCGATGAGCACCTGTCGCGCGATGTAGCCCTGAAGGTCCTGCCGCCGGGATCCCTGACCGACGAGGCGGCCCGGCGACGCTTCCGCATCGAGGCGCTGTCCTTGTCCCGCCTCAGCCATCCGAACATCGAGACGGTGTTCGACTTCGACACGCAGGACGGGGTCGACTTCCTGGTCCTGGAATACGTTCCGGGCGTGACCCTGAGTGACCGGCTCGCGCAGGCGCCGCTGCCGGTAGAGGAGGTCCTGGCGCTCGGACGGCAGCTCGCCGACGCCCTGGCGGCTGCTCACGCCCGGCACGTGGTCCACCGCGATCTCAAGCCGGGCAACCTGCGTGTCACACCGGACGGCGTTCTCAAGGTCCTGGACTTCGGTCTGGCGCGTCTGTTCGAGCCGGCGGACACGTCCGCGCCGACACGCAGCGCGATCGAGACCAAGGGACCGGTCGGGACGCCTCCCTACATGGCTCCGGAGCAGTTGCGAGGCGAGCCGGCCGACGCGCGCACCGACATTTATGGTGCGGGCGCCGTGCTGTACGAGATGGCCACCGGCCGGCGACCGTTCGGCGAAGCCGGCGGAGCCGTGTTGGGCGACGCCATCCTCCACCAGACGCCGCGGCCACCTTCCGAGCTGAACCCCCAGGTTCCCGGAGAGCTCAACAGGGTGATCCTGCGGGCGCTTGCCAAGCATCGTGATGACCGGCCGCAATCCGCACGAGAACTGCGCGACGAGCTGGAGGGGCGCCGGCGGCTGGGTCTCATGAGCGCATGGCGGCGGTTGACGTTCCGACGCGCCACCGCCCTGACGGCGGGGCTTGGTCTGGTCGCCGGTATGGCGCTCTACTCTTGGATCGCGGCGTCGAAAGGGCCGCTCGAATCCCTCGCAGTGCTGCCGTTCATCAACGCCGGCGCCGATCCACAGTTCGAGTATCTGAGCGACGGGCTCGCCGACAGCATCATCGACCGGATGTCGCGCCTCCCGAACGTCAAGGTCATCGCCTGGTATTCGGTGTCGAGGTACAAGGGCGGCCGGGTCGACCCGCGCAAGGTCGGGCGCGACCTGCATGTCCGGGCGGTCCTGGCGGGACGCGTCGGTTATCACGCGGGCGATCTGGTGGTCAACGCCGAGCTCATCGATACGAGCGACAGCAGTCACCTTTGGGGAGCCCAGTACAACCGAAAGCTCTCCGAGATCCTCACAATCCAGGATGAGATCGCGCGCCAGATCTCGGAGAACCTGCGACTGCGGCTGGCCGGGAACGAGGAACAACGCCTGGCGAAGCGACCGACCGCCAACCCAGAGGCGTACCAGCTCTATCTCAGGGGACGGCATGTCCTGTTGAACGAGTACACGCGCGAGGGCGTCGAAAAGGCGATCGATTACTTCAATCGAGCGATCTCCGCGGACCCTGCCTATGCGCAGGCTTACGCCGGGCTCTCCGACTGCTACTACGGCCTCTCGAACCTGTATCTGCCGCCGACCGAGGCCATGCCGCGCGCCAGGGCGGCGGCCCTCAAGGCAATCGAGCTGGATGACACGCTCGGATCGGCGCATGCCTCCCTCGCGGTGATCAAGGAAGTCTACGAGTGGGACAACGCCGGCGCAGTATCCGAGTTCCAGCGAGCGATCGAGCTCAGTCCGAACGACGCGCAGGCGCACCTGATGTATGGCTTCACGCAGATCACCTCGGGCGACCCGAGGCTGACGCGGGTCGAGATCGCGCGGGCGCTGGAGCTCGATCCGCTGTCGCCATTCATCCGCGCCTACAGCGGCCTGTCCCTCTACCTCGCGCGCCAGTATGACCAGGCTGAGGCGGAGCTGAAGCCCATGGTCGCGGCGCAGCGCGAATTCTATCTGCCGCACGCCTACCTCGGGCTGGTCTACGAGCAGACCGGCCGGACGCGCGAAGCGGTCGACGAGTTCCGCATCGCCACCCGCCTGGACGACACACCGGAGGCGCTGGCCCAGCTGGGCCATGCGTGCGCCCTCGACGGCGAGCGTGCGGAAGCGCGTACGATCGTGGTGAATCTCAAGAAGATGTCCGCGTCCCGCTACGTCTCACCCTACAATATCGCGCTCATCTACGCGGGCCTGGAAGAGCGGGATCAAGCCTTCGCGTGGCTCGACAAGGCGGTCGAAGACCGCTCCGAGTGGATGCATCACATTCGCGCCGACCCGCGCCTCGACGAATTCCGCGATGATCCGCGCTTCCAGTCGCTGCTCCGCCGGGTCGGGCTACCGGCGGTCCCGCGATCATCCTCATGACGGTCCCAGCCCGCCAGTCCGGGAGTGTCCGCATGTCTGAGAAGAAACGATCCACCATCACCACCGCCCTGGCTCTCGTCGCCGTGTATCTCATGACCACGTCCTCCGCATCCGCAGGGACGGCTCCTTCCTCGCCACAAGCGCCCCGCTTGGCGATCCGTTTCGGCAGGCTCGTGGACGGCGCCGGAAAGACGATGAAGAATGCGATCGTGGTCGTGGAGCGCGACCGCATCGTGACGGTCGGCACCGAGGATTCGCTGATCGGAAGCGGCATGAAGGTCATCGACCTGGGGCGCTACACGGGACTCCCGGGACTGATCGACGCCCACACGCATCTTACTTATTACTACGATCCCGAGGCAGGCACGCGTCCGTGGGATCAGGCCACGAACCGCCCGCCGGCCGTCACGGTGTTTCTCGCCCAGGAGAACGCACGCAAGACTCTCGAGTGCGGCGTCACCACGGTCCGCGACCTGGGAGCCCTCGAGTACACCGACGTCGCCATGCGCGATCTGATCAACCGCGGCGCCATGCCGGGCCCCCGCATGTTCGTCTCTGGCTACGGGCTCTATACCACCTACGCGGCGGCCAAGCCCGGCAAGGTCGAATTCGAGGGCTACCTGGCGGACGGCGTGCCGGAGGTGATCAGGGTGGTCCGACAGCAGATTGGCGCGGGGGTCGACCAGATCAAGATGTACGGGTCTAATGGGGGCGGTGAGATCCTCGACGGTCATCAGACCTACACGCTCGAGGAGATGCGGGCGGCGGTCGAGGTCGCGCACCAGGCCGGGAAGCGGATCGCCATCCATTCCTACGGGCCGGAAGGGGCACGGGCCGCCGTGCGCGCCGGGGCCGACTCGATCGAGCATGCCATCGACATCGACGACGCGACGCTCCAGGAGATGGCCCGCCGGAAGATCGTCTACGTGCCGACCATCGATCACAACCGCTATTACGCCGAAGAGCGCGCGCTGTTCGGCTACACCACCCAGGATGCGGAACGCCTGAACGACTTCGTCGGGCGCAACCTCGAGACCGCGCGCCGGGCGCACCGCGCGGGCGTCCCGATGGCCATGGGCTCCGACGCCGTGTTCACCATGTTCGGCCAGAACACCCGCGAGCTGGAACAGCTCGTCAAGGCCGGCCTGACGCCCGCCCAGGCGCTCGCGGCGGCGACTACTGTAGGGGCGGCCGTCCTGGGGATGGGAAAGGACCTCGGCGCCGTCGCGCCGGGCTACTACGCCGACCTCGTCGCCGTGGAAGGCGATCCGCTCACCGATATCGGCGTGGTGGTCCGCAACGTCCGGTGGGTCATGAAAGGCGGAACGGTTGTCCTTGATCACACAGGACGCGCCGACGAGCCGCCCCGCGTCGGCCGTTGAAAGAAAGAGAAATCCCTATCCCTCCTGGCCGAGAGACAGCCCGATGCGCCGGAGGAGATCAGCATACCTGGGATCCGAGCGCAGAGGCTGAAGCCGCGGGTCGACCCTGATCCAGCCAATCCCTTCGTCATGATTTTCGTAGGCCCGGTCCAGCCACGCGAAGGCCTCGTCCTTGTTGCCGAGGCTTGCGTGGATCATCGCGACGCTGTGGGCCCGCGCAGACTCATTCGCTCTCTTCTCCAGGTCGCGCACCAGCCGTTCGGCGTCTCCCCTGCGGCCCGAGCGAACGTACAAATACCCGAGCCAGCCGGCGTATTCCGAGGCCTCGTCCATCGCGTATGCCTTCTCGGCCTTGACGATCCCTTCTGAGATGTTCCCCTGCGCTGAGCGGACCAATCCGAGGAAGAGGCGAGCGGCGGGCGCCTCCGGATCCAGCTCCAGCGTCTTGTGGATCTCGTCCTCCGCCTCATCCAGGCGCCCGGCCAGATACTGGAGGAGAGCGACGTTGCCGCCGATCAGCACGGAAAGCGGATCGAGCGCCCGAGCCTTCACCATTTCGGCGACGGCCTCGTCCAGCTCTCCCAGTTCGGCGAGGTAGAGGGCGTACCACTGGTGCACGGCGGCGTAACCCGGGTTCAGGTCGATCGCCCGGCGGAATTCCTCCCCGGCCCCCGGCCAGTCCCAGTCGTACTGCGCCTTCACGAGCCCCAGCGAAGCATGCGCCTCGCCGAGCGTCTCGTCCAGCTCGAGCGCCCGCAGCGCCGCCGCCCGCGCCTTCGGCATCGCCTCGCGTGGAGGGACGTACAGGTTCGAGACCCCGTAGTAGGCGTCCGCCAGCCCGGCGTACCCGAGGGCGTAAGCGGGGTCGATGGCGACGGCGCTCTTGAAGTGCTCCACCGCCTTCATGCAGTCGTCCTTGGTCCCCTTGTTCAGGGCGAAGCGGCCCTTGAGGTAGTGCTCATAGGCCTCTGGGATTCCCGCCGAGCGCGTCGCGAGCCTCTTCTTCTCTTCCCCCGTCAGCCGCGGGCGCAGGTTCAGGGAGATGTGGTCGGCGATCTCTCCCTGCACGAGGAGGATATCCGACAGGCGGCGGGTGTACTGGTCGCCCCACAGGTGGCGGCGATCGCGCGCGTCGACCAGCTCCACGCTGACGACGACGTCCCTCCCTCGGCGCAGGACGCGCCCGACCAGGACGGCGCTGACTCCGAGCTGGCGCCCGACCATCCGCGGATCGATCTCCTTGCCTTTGTAACGAAACACCGACGCGCGGGCGATCACCTTCACTCGAGGGAGGGTCGAGATGGTGTTGATGATGCTCTCCGTGACACCGTCGCTCAGGTATTCAGCCTCCGGGTTGCCGCCCGCGTTCTCGAACGGGAGCACCGCAAGCGAGTCAGGCGGGCCGCCGGTCCAGAAATACCGGTAGCCGATGAACCCGGCGAGCGCGACGAGGGCGACCGTCCCGGCGGCGAGCATCGGCCGCGCGGGTCGCGCGAATCGCCACCTCGGCTCGGATCGCGCCGGTACAGCGGCGTGCGACTGAAGATCGGTGCAGAGATCGGCCGCCGACTGGTAGCGCCGCTGCGGCTCCTTCGCCAGGGCCTTGAGAATGATGTCCTCGAGGCCCCTGGAGATCGCCGGGTTCAGCGCCCGGGGTGAGCGCGGCGCCTCGTGAAGAATGGCCTCGACGAGGGCCTCCCCGTTAGCCTGGGGGAAGGCACGCCGTCCGGTCGCCATCTCGTAGAGGACGGCGCCGGCCATGTACAGATCGACGCGGGCGTCGGAGCGCGCGCCCTTGAACTGCTCCGGCGCCATGTAGGGGGGAGTCCCCGCGAGGACGCGCCCGCTCACCAGCGTCTCGGTCGGCGCCTCTTCGGTAACCGGCCTGAGCAGTTGCGCCAGACCGAAGTCAAGGATCTTCAGCCGGTGGTCCGGAGTGATCCGGAGGTTGGCCGGCTTCAGGTCGCCGTGCACGACTCCCCGTGCGTGCGCTTCCACCAGCCCCTGCGCGAGCTGCGCACCCAGCGCGAGGACCTCGTTCTCCGCGAGCGCCCCCGCGGCCAGCCTCTGGTCGAGGGAGACGCCCGGGATGTACTCCATGACCAGGAAATCGATCCCGTCCCGGCTGTCGAAATCGTGCACCGTCTCGATGTTGGGGTGGCTCAGACGCGACAGGGCCAGGGCCTCGCGCTGGAAGCGCTTGCGGCTGGCGTCATCGGCGAGCGCCCCGGATGGCAGGACCTTGAGGGCGATGTCGCGGTCGAGGCGCTCGTCCTTGGCGCGGTAGACCACGCCCATGCCGCCCCGGCCGATCATGTCGAGGATGCGGTAGTGCGCGAGAGTCCTGCCGATCACTGTGGCCCCTTCAGGTGATGCCGAGGTACAGCGCCTGGCTGCCGCGAACAGTCCCGCCCCGGCGCGTGCGTGTCGGGACGAATCTCTCTGCGTCCAGACTCGAAGAGGAGCGAACCCGCTGACGGGCAGCATATCACTCGAAGGCGCTCGCTCACCGATCGCGGCGCGGCCATCCGGGGCCCCGCTGCAGAACTCGAGCGTGTATGGTGTTGTCCGTGGTGTGCGTGACGGGCGTTCTGTTCACTGCGGAAGCGCGAACCTGCGGCGACAAATTCTTGGTCGTCGGGCGGGGGGTGGCCTGCCAGAGGACCTTTACGGCGCCTCACCCGGCGTCGATTCTGATCTTCAAGAACGACAATCCAGGGGTGGCGGCGGCGACCCAAGGATCTGGACCTGCAGGCGACGCTCGGGGTGGCAGGGCAGAGCTCCGGACTATGCAGCGCTCGGTCTAGACATCGAGGCCGCCCACCGGCGGCTTGCGGAGGAGTCCTGACGCGTTCGGGAAGCGAAGCACCCGCGTCGGACACTCACCCGCCCTACGAACCGGGACAGACCAAGCTCTCCAGCTCGGCGCGCCCACGAAGTAAGGCGCCGCTGCGAGGCGCGCTTCAGAACACGACGTGCAGCGCCGCTCCGCCTGATCTCGGAACGATGTTCCACGTCACGCCCGGCGCGCGCGAGGCGACCGGCGCCCTCATCCTGGCCGTCGTCCGCGAGGGGGGTGTCATCGCCTCGCCGGAGGCCTGGTTCGTCCTGCAGGAGAAGGACACCATCCTGGTCTCCGGCGCCGGCGAGCAGGTGGCCGAGGTCGAGAGCCTCGTCAGTCCAGACCCGCGTGGAGCGCGATCGCCCGCCACCGGCTCGTAGATTCCCAACCGCGTCAGCACTCCTCCGAAAGCCGCCCAGGGACGGCCTCGATGTTTCGACCGAGCGGGTCGTACTCCGGCGCCCTCAGGAGTGGTTCGGCCGTTGGCGCCCGGAATGGCGCCCGTCGATCGAGAACCATCGAACCCGCAAGGAGTCAGAAGCGCGCTTGACAGTCAGAATCGCTCAGAGTATATGAATAGCATATCAATCAGGTTGTCCCTAAATCAGCAGGAAATAGTCGTGATCGCGCTTTCGAGGACAAAGTGCACGCCGAGCACCCTCTTCCTGGGGCTGTCCCTGATCCTGGCCGGACCGGTCCTTTTACTATGGGCCTCCAGGATCCAGCTCCCCGCCTTGGCGGGCGACAACTCGCCCGACGTGAAGTTGGATCTGGTCGAGGCCCGCAAGATAGCCAACCTTGGGCTGCCACATGCCACGCTGAGGCCTGAGGGGCTCTCCCCCTTCGGGCAGGCCTTCAAGAACGGGCCGGTGCGTGTTCCGGGTGACGCCGCGAGTTATCTGCGCCTGAACCTCGGCGACCTCGATCCGAACAACCCCGATGCCCTTCTGTCATTACTCCCGGCGGAGCTTCGCCTTGGGGAGAACGAGAAGGTGGGTCTGGGCGCGAAGGGAAACCTGGCGCCCGGTTTGAACCACCTGATACTGAGCCGGGACAGCATCGCCGTCAAGTCGCTGGACGCCGTCCTCGAGGGCATCCGCGAGTCGGCGCGCATCGTCGGCTACGGCCCGAACTCCGTCCTGCTGGTCTACGTGGAGCCCAACCAGGTCGGCCGGTTGCGCCAGAATCCGGACGTCGTCTTCTTCCACGCCATGCCTCCGGGAGACAAGATCTCCCTCGATACCGGACGGCGGCCGCTCATCGAGAGGGCCCGCGCGACCGATCCGAACCTCCTGCTCGAGGTGGCTCTGGTGCCGGGATGCAAGTTTACCGACGTGCGGGAGGCAATCGCCCGTGCTCCGGGCGTCGTGGATGTCACCGACTATGGCCCGGAGGGCTCGGCGCTCCTGGTGCGGGCGGACCACAAGTCCCTGGGCAGGCTGGCCCGGATCCGTGAGGTCCTCAACATCCAGGAAAGCCTGGAAATGATGGACACGAACGCCAAGAACGCGCCGACACTTCAGACCGGATCGCTCCAGGAATCGAACGGGTCCCGACCGTTCGACGACGCCGGGATTGACGGCGGCGGCAGCGGCGCGCTCCTGTGCACGAACAACCCGACGCAGACCTGCACCACCGATGTCAACTGCACGGCCCCCGGCGTCTGCCGGCTGCAGAAATACAACAACGAAACCGCGGCGGTTCCCCCGCAGATCGTCGGCGTCCTCGACAACGGGATCAGCGCCGATACGCCGAGCTTCTCCCAGACGGCGACGCTGGTGACCGACCTGACGCATCCGTTCGGCCCGGCGCACCGCAAGATTCACTCGATCATCCCGGTGCGCGACAACGGCAGCGACTGTGACTCGGTCCTGAGCGGCGCCGGCAGCCACGGAAACATCGTCGCCAGCGTCATCGCCGCCAACCCGAGCCAGGTCGGGGCGTTCCTGACCCGCATTCAGAGGTTCGACGCGGACACGGCCTCTGCGCGCGGCGCCAGTCTGGACGGCGTGGCGCGGGGAGCGCGCATCATCGTGTCGGACATCGCCGACAGAAGCCGCTGCATCTTCAACTCGTTGGTGGAGCGGGGCGGCAACGTCGATCCCGGCAGCCTGGCAACCCGCCTTGCCGACCTGATCTGCCCCAAGACCGGCGGTACCGGCGCCTGCGCCGGGATCACCGGCGGCGGCACCGAGGTGCACCTGGCCGTGACGCCGTTCGGCGCCCCGGACAACTTCTCGACAGTCCAGTTCCAGCTGAACGACGGCACCTACCCTCAGCAGTCGGCCGACCTCGACACCTTCCTGTACAACAACCGTGACTTCCTGGTATTCGGGCCAGCCGGCAACAGCGGCACGCTAAATGGCATGTTGACCCGGGTCGAACTATGGGTCCCCAGGGTCATCCCTGATTACTTCGACGGCACGAATACGGACGACTGCCCCGTACCGTGTCCCCCCACCTTTATTCCGAGGCCGATCCAGATCCCGCCCCCCTCGACGGCCAAGAACATCGTCGCGGTGGGGGTAACCCGTTCCGACCAGATGACCTACTTCGCCGAATTCGACAACCTGGCGAACATGGCGACCTTCTCGTCCCGCGGCCCGGCCACACCGGAGTCCCTGAGGATGGCCCCGATCATCGTCGCCCCTGGCAGCGACCTGATCGGCAATTCGTTCGAGGCCGCATCGATGGCGGCCTTCAGGAGCCGCGACGACGATAACGTGGGCCCGGTGGACGCCCAGCTCGACGAGGGGAACTTCGGAACCTCCTTCGCCGCCGCCGCCGTCACCGGCGCCGCGGCCCTCATCCGCGACTACTTCGCGCAGGGCCTGTATCCCAGCGGCGATCGCCTCACCGCCAACCGGGTCTCGAACGTCTCGGGCGCACTGGTGAAGGCCGCCCTCGTGGCCTCGGCGAGGTTTACGACGAACGTCCGTACGCCGGGCGAAACCGACAAATCAGAGTCGGACAAGACTCTGCGCCGCACGCGCTCCTTCGACGTCGGTACCATCAACGGCATCCCGATCGGAATCATGGGGAACAGCGAGCAGGGGTACGGCCGCGTGGTCCTGACGAACGTTCTGCCCCTGCCGAACTGGTCGGACAGCTTCCGTCTGGGCGGCGTCGGCAAGACCGGCAACCGTTGGATGGCCGGCAGAACCCCGCCGGGGCCGGCGCATTGGGAAAACCCGGCGCAGGGCCTCTTGGTCTGGGACGACATCGCAACGGCCGAGCCTACCATCGACAACACGCACACCTCCCAGTCGCACACTTTCCGGGTGGCCTGCCCTGTGACGGTCGGCACGGCAGGCGCGGGCCTGGCCGCCGGTCGCGGGCAGTTGCGCGTCGCGATCGCCTGGATGGATCCCCCCTCTGCTCCCGGCAGCGGCGGACCGCTGGTGAACGACCTCGATCTGGTCCTCGAGGGACCGGGCCCGGACAACTGTCTGTTCGCCGGTGACATCCGCCCGGACGGGGCCGTTTGCGCCTCCGGAACGGAGACCGATAACCGCTTCTATGACGGAAACAGTTATCCCGGCACGCAGAACCCCTTCAGTGACCAATGGTCCAAGGTGAGGGTGGTCGGGCAGGCTGAAATCCACGACAGGCGGAATCCGCAGGAGGGCATCCACCTGAGCTTCGACCCGAACAATGACACGAGCGCAGCCGATTCTCCGATTTTCGTGGGCACCTGGCGGGTCACCGTCAAAAGGGGACTTGGAGGAGCGACCCCGGGCTCGATCACGATCACCGGGCCGAACGAGGACGCCAACGGCAACCGCCGCCTGGACGCCGGCGAGGACGGCAACGGGAACGGTCTGCTGGACCTGGGCGGGCAGACGTACGCACTCGTGATCGCCGGGCCGGTGTACCTGGCCGAAGCCGCACCGTCACGGGGCCCGTCGCTGTTCCCGCAGAGCTCTATTTCGCTGGATAGGGTCATGTACGCGTGTGATGGCGCCGCCGTCGCGGCCATCCTCGACACGACGCCCGGAGCCGGCGCCGGCCGATCGAGCAGCTCCACCACCTTCTCCGTGCGGAACGCCGCCGGCGCGACCGTGGACACCGAGAGCGCCATCGCCTTCGCCGCCGCCGCGACCGCGGGATCAACCACATCGTCGGAGGTGCCGGTGCGCCTGCTCCAGTCGCCCGTGCCGGGCAATGGCATCCTCGAGGCCGACACCGGAATGACGGTCGTCGCCACCTACGCTCCGGCCGGCCAGCCGGCGGTCACGGCCTCGGCCCGGGTCGAATGCTCGCCCAATTTCGTACCCGGCTTCTTCGCCATTCTGGGGAACAACGTCATCGGTCCGCAGACTTCCGTCGCCGGCGGCTGCGACAACGATGAGTATCTCGATGCCGGTGAAGTCCTGACCTACGGAATCGCTTTGAGCAACCGCGGACGGGGCAGCATTCTTGACTCCACGTCGGACGATTACGCCGACGTCGTCGCCACGCTGAAACCCTCCGGGCCAGCTGCAGGCGCTATCCGGGTCCTCGACTCGCCTCTGAACCTCGGTCGTGTGCCGGAGGGGGCCGTCCAGGGAGCCTACTTCCATGTCGTCGTCGACCAGGCGGCCGCCAACGCTCTGAGCATTGCCGATCGCCAGGTCACCATGACGCTGACGCTGGATTCCCTGAACAAGGGGCGGCGGATCGACCGGCAGTCCTACGCGTTCACGAACGTCATCAACGCCGACCGCGACACGCGGCGCTATTCCACCGATTTTCCGGCCGGCGGGCGCGAGGTGCGCGACCTGAACCGCAACCAGATCATCGACCGTCCCGACGTAATCGACCCGGTCAGGCTTTTTGTCCTGCCGGACGAGGACGTCACCTTCTCCTCCATGTTTGTCCTGGGGGCGGACAACCCCGCAACACCGACCGTGGCGGCCGAGCTGGTCAGCAACACCCTCGGCGAGGATCTGAACAACAACGGCCTCCTGGACTCGAACGAGCGGGACATCGTCCCGAACGGCTTCCTGGACCGCGGCATCCTGTTCTCGGCGACGGGGCCGTCGAGCGGCGACAAGGTTCCCTGGAACTTCGACAGCACCAACGGCGGCTGGGTGCCGATCCGGCACCCGCAGAGCAACGCGGGGTCCATCTCGCCGAACCCGATGTGGGAGTGGAAGACGAACGGACTGTGCGGCTTCCAGACCTCGGGGGGCGGGCTGAATCGGTACGGCATCTGGCACACGGGGGACGGCGACCCGAGCACGCCCTCCACCGGCGCCACCGCCTGTGACAACTACAACGTTCCGAACGACCCGAACACCGAGAATCGTGTCGAGCTGGTCATGGACGTGCTGCACTCCCCAATCATCGCGAAGGTCAACCAGCTCCCGGACGCGCGGGGCTTCAACTACGGCGTCGAGTTTCAGCGCCTGGCCATGAACATCAACGACGAGGTGCCGGGAAACCATTATTATGCCGCGGCGGGTATCACCATCGACAACAACCTGGATGAGGACGGCACCATTAGCCTCCTGGGCCAGGAGCTGGACACCTACTACGCAAGATTTGGCGGCTGGCCCACCACCATGTTCACCCTCACCTGGGGCTCTTACTACGGGATCGGCCCGGACACTACCTTCCCGTACCAGAGGACGTTCGGGCCGTTCAGCGATGCGAACGGCAACAAGCCCTTCGACGGCGGCGGCGAGACCGGTTTCTCCGGCTACATCTCAGTCCCCGACCGCACCTCTCCCCTCGGATTCAACAATCTGGGCGTGCTGAACACCGGCCCCGACTACCTGAAGTTCCCATTCGGCACGAAGCCTGGTGACTCTCCAGTTCCGGGCGTCTGCAGCGGTGGCACGAACCCCGGAGGTCCGTGCCAGACGAGCGGGGACTGCGCCGGCAACGGTACCTGCACTCTGGAGGGAATCAACACCGCAGGGCCGGTGCGGAATTTCGAGACGACTCTGGTCGGCTACGAAGGGGGGTTTCAGGTCGAGACCCTGCTCGGCAGAGCGGCGCCCGAGAGCTCCATAAATCAAGGCACGGCCTTCAATCCCGGCCCGACCGGGGGCAACCGCTGGGCGATCGCCCTGGGATTCTCCAGCAACGAGTCGACAGCTCTCCTCACCGACTACGGATTCGGTGTGGACGACGTGGTCTTCGAGTGGGACGAGTTCCATCCCCTGGACGAGTCGTCCTTCAGCCCGCCGCACACGCCGGCCTGCGGCCGGTTCGGCACGCCGGGGAACCCCGCGGGCGGACAGTGCGCCACGATCACCGTGGATCGCACGAACCTGTACGAGTGCGAAGAGTCGGTCCAGATCAGCGTGGTGGATCCGAAGCTGCCCGGGAGCACGCCGAGCGTTCAGGTGATGGTCGTCACCGAGAGCGATGCCGATCTGTTCTCCACCTCGCGGTTCACCGTCCTCAAGCCGAACGCCAAGCGCTACACCCTGCCTGCCGTTTCCGGGCAGGCGGGGCTGTTCCGGGGGGCCGTGGTCTTCTCGGGCACTTCGAACACGCCCGACAATGTCTTCGTCGTCCCGGGCAACGACAGGCAGTTCATCGTCTACTACCTCGACCCGGACTGCGACGGCGATCGTGACGGTCAGGCGGGCGAGTCCCAGTTCGACAACCTCGACGGCGACGGGGTCAACGCTGCGGTCGACAACTGTCCCCTCATCTACAACCCGCTGCAGGAGGACGGGGATGGCGACGGTGTCGGCAATCCATGCGACAACTGCGTGAACGTCGCCAACGCCGGCCAGGAAGATGCCAACGCGGACGGTGTCGGGGATGCCTGCGAGCTCGACGACGTGGACGGCGATGGCGTGGACAACCTCACCGACAATTGCCCGGACCTGTACAATTCCGACCAGGCCGGGCGCTGCACTTACGCTTCCGGCGGTACTCCCGGAGCCTGCCAGGCGGACACGGACTGCACCACCGGGACCGGCGGCCAATGCAAGCACGACAAGGGCTTCGCCTGCTCCAGCTCGACCGGCGATTTGGACGGCGACGGATGGGTCGACAGCAGCGACAACTGCGTGCTGACGGTCAACGGCAACCAGAAGAACCGGGACCGTGACCACCTGGGTGATGCCTGCGACGGAGACTGTCCGGGGATCTCCCGCGTCTACCTGTGCAGCAACGCGCCTCTGACTTCCTGCACCAGCAACACCGACTGCCCGGCTGGCGGGGTCTGCCAGACGGCGGTGCACCACAGCCCGTCGCAGGACTGCTCGGTGGTGGACGACGACGTCGACGCCGATGGGATAGAGGATGACGTCGACGACTGCCCCGACGTTTACAACCCGACGATCATTCCGGGAACGAACCGACAGCTCGACAGCGACCGCGACGGGCTGGGCGACGCCTGTGACCCGGCCGGATCGTTGGACGACGATTTCGACGGCGTGCCGGATGATCTCGTCGCCTTTTCGGGCACCGTTTCCTGCCAGCAGCTTCCGCTCGCGAAATTCTCCATCCTGCAGGCAAGTTACCAGGACATCGACGGCGACCACGACCCCTTCCCGGACACCGGAGAGACCGGGCTGGTGACGGTCCGCATCCAGAACACAGGCAAGGCCCTGACGGGAGCAAGCTTCACTCTGACGTCGTCGGATCCCGACGTCGGCTGCATCACTTTCCCGAGGGTCGTCGTCGGGTCGGTGCCCGCAGGGGCGACCGTGGTCGTGGGAAGCCTGACGCCGCTCGTGGCCGGATCGAGCTTCACATTCCAGGCGAGCGACACCATGGAGAGCACGCAGTCGAGCACGGCCCAAATCGACCTTTGCATCAGCGCGAACGCCAACGAGGTCCTGGGGGGTACCGCCTGTTTCAGCCTCCAGGCCGACCTGGACATTCCGGGCGGGGGGCGAACCTTCATCGCCGGCCCGGACGGCATCCCCGGAACGAGCGACGACGGCACGCTGCGCGAGACCTTCGATACGGACCGCGACGGGGACGGCGTGCTCTCGACCGACGACACGTTTCGTCTCCTGGATGCCGGCACCGGCGTGATCGGCCACGGTTCCTACCTGCATGGCAGCGCGACCGGCGTCGGCACAAACGTCCTGACCGGCGTGGCCTGTGGCGGATTCACCACGCCGGCCGAAGGGAACCCGAGCTGCATCCTCGACCCGGACTTCCCGATGGACTGGCACTTCCACTGCCCGCCGACGGCCACCAACTGCCCGAACACGGAAAGCGGCGGATTCGGAGGCACCGCCCAGACCGGATGTGTGGACGGCTGCTCGTATCAGACCCCGGCCGACGGACAGAAGGCGTTCTCGCCGCCCAACTCACTGCACATGGGGGCGCACACCGACAACAACTCGTCTTTCCTCGGCGACACGACGCACTTTCGTGCCTTGCAGGCGTTCGTTTCGAACCCGATCAACCTGGCCGCCATCTCGCGTGACGCAAACGATTTCAACCTGTCGTTCTGGCATATCGTCGCCCTCGCGACCGGCGGGACCTTGCTGCACGTGTGCGCCGACTGCGCCCAGGTCCAGGTGCAGACCGACCTCGACCCCAGTCCGGCCGCGGACGACTGGGGTTCGTGGGACACGCTCGTGCCGTTCCAGAACGTCTACGAAAACACCGTCGCGGCCTGGAGCATATTCGGCGCCAATTACTGCGAGTTCACTCCCACCGACACAGGCACGGGGCCTCCCGCCCCGCGCGGGGTGCACGAGACGATGTGCTTCAGCTCGAAAGCCTGGTCGCAGTGCGGAAGCGCCGTCGGCACAGAAGCAGCCCAGACATTCACATGCTCAGGAGGCGTGGTCGAGCCCTCGGGGAAAGGCGTCTGGGTCCAATCGAAGTTCAACCTGGACAGCTTCCTCGGCCAGAGGATCCGGATCCGCTGGATCGCCGCCGCCATTGCTCCGGTCGGCGACTCGTCGTACTGGGGGCCCGTCCCTGGCGTCGCCGGCTGGTGGCTCGACAACATCGACATCACCGGCGTCGTCGCGTCGCAAGTGGCGCCGGTTCCGGACCTGAAGCCGGCGCCGCCACTCGTCTGCCCCACCACGGCGGCCGACAACTGCAACGAGAGCGCCGCCGGCAGCGACAAGGGCACGCTGCCGCAGATCAAGGCGACCGATCTCAACAACAACGCGTTCGGGACAAGCCTGGTGCCGGTTGCTGGCCAGCCGATCCTCATCTCGGCGGGCGACTCGAGCCTGCCGGGAGGCTGCACCGGCGGCGGGGCACAATTTGAGTTCAGCAAGAACGGAGTTGTTGTCCAGGAGTGGAGCGGCAAGGCGTCCTTCCTGGACACCTCGACGGAGTACAGCCCCACGTACTCGGTCAGGGTCCGCTGCAGCTCGGACACCAGCTGCACCAGTCTCACCCCAAAAACGATCAAGCTGGCGATCGACGCCGGAGCCAACGCCGAATCGGACGGTGACATCGTCTTCGGGACACAAACGAGCCTTTACGACCAGAATGCCGGCGTTCTTTATGACAGAGCGGCCCGGACGACGACCCTGAACCTGATGTCTCCGGGCGGGGTCGGTCCGGTGGATGTCTACAGGGGGACTATTACGTCGATGGGTGTCGGCAACGGATTCGTGGCGCCCGGCCCCCCTTCGGGCTGGCAGCACGTGGCCACCTCCTGCTTGCGCAACAACCTGGCCGTTGTCACCACGAATGCCACAACTGGCGCTCTCAGTCAGGCCGACGACAAAGACCCCGCCGTCGGAACCGCCACGTTCTACTCGACGAACGCAGCGCCGGCGGGTGCTCTCAATGGGGCCCTGGGGTGCGTCAATCCCGGCCGGTGCATTTTCGGTACGACGCCGAATGCCACCTGTGCCACGAACGCAAATTGCGGCGCCGGCGGGACCTGCCTGAACCTCGGGCAGGCTGCAGCCGGACCGATCCAGAACAACCCGCTCGCCCCAGGCTTCGGTTGCCCGACCGCGAATCCTTCACCTTACAGGGTGGTCAGCTCGGCGGCGCCAGGATCGGCAACATCCTGCCAACCCTGACGGTCGCTCGACCCCGGGATGCCTCCCCCGCAACTTCCGCCCTGCGCTGGGCCCTCGCGCAGTTGTCCCTGAAGTACGGCTCTCGCTTCAAGGACGACGCCCTGGTCGAGGAGATGCTGGAAGAGGTGAGGAACGAGCACGGCGCTCTGCTGCTCGTGGCGTTTGCAGTGGTCAGATCGTGGGAGAAGCGGGACCAGATGGCTTTCGCCCCGGCGCTGCAATCGAGGCCGGCTCCCTGCTTCGGGAGCCGGCCCGACGTTCAGGTGGAGCGAAGAAAGACCTATCTGACGGTGAAATTGCCGCCGAGGATTGTCCTGACGGCCGCGCCTCCGCAGGGGAGTAAGTCGATCTGCAGCACGTCAGGAGGATCTGATACGCCGCTTCCGTTGTCCGTGACAATGTAATCGACGGGGCACCCGACAAAGAGCTCGGGGAAACGATTGTCAAAGATGACGAACCCTCCCAGGTGTGCCACGTTTCCTGTCACCTCCAGCTTGGTCAGCCGGATGACTTGGTTCCAGCCGGTGAAGTCCGGGACAACGGGCGTCGGCGGCAGGAGGTCCAGGAGGTAGACCAACGGCCAGACCGACACGCTGCCTCTGACGACGCCATTCTCGTCCTCCGCGGCGTTGATCGTTATCTGGTCGATGGCTGCCGGAGGATCGAGAGTAATGACGGCATGCCCACGGACCTCGTGCAATGGCTCCCCGGCGGCGGCCTGGGTGAGCAGAAAGAGGAGTGCGCTCAGGGTTGCCGACAGAACCCGTATAACACTGTTCATTCTTGCAGACATACTCACCTCCCTCACAGTGAATGACCCACACCTGTGGATCGAATTGACTGCCTGCCCGTGCTCCGTCCTTCCGCGGGGGCACTTTCTGAAACAGTTCGCTTCCGGGCCTGCCACCTCCTTTCTGACGAATCACCCCGGAGCGTCGCGAAATGACTCACCAGGCGATCCCAGCTGGATGCTTTCGAACGGACCGCTTTCATGGGGATCAATGCCCGGGGCGGGCGCAACCGAACGGTCGACTTGGAACATCGCTGTGAATCTTGACAAATAGTGAAAGCAGAGACGATAGTAGGCAAATCACTCATCGGACGCACGGAACAACAGGAGCCACGAGTCGAGCGTCCTTGTCCCGGGCGTTCCTCTTGGGGCAAACACCCGTCCAGAGTACGGCTTGAAATGGCCGCTCAAGACGACATCGAAAGCACCGCTTCGCTGCTCGCCAAGGTACACGCGGGCGATGAAGAGGCGTGCGCGCGACTGGTCGTCCGCTTTCGGACCCTTCTGCGGCGGTGGGCGCACGGTCGGGTCCCCCCGAGAGCCCGCGGCTTGATCGACACCGAGGATGTCGTGCAGGTGACTCTCCTCCGGGCGCTGGAAAAGTCGGGGAGATTTGAGTCGCGTCGCGAGGGTGCGTTTCTGGCCTATCTCCGCACGATTCTCCTGAACGAGATCCGTGCGGCGCTGCGGCGCGTTGATCGCGGTCCGGGGCTGGAGACCCTGCCGACCGGGCTCGAAGACAGGCATCCCTCGCCTCTCGCGGAGGCGATCGGCGCGGAGGCGATCGACTCCTACGAGGCGGCCCTGGCGACCCTGACGGAGGAACAGCAGCAGGCTGTGGTGCTGAGAGTCGAGCTGGGTTTCAGCTACCAGCAGGTGGCGGAGGCGATGGGCAGCCCTTCCATTGACGCCGCCCGGATGCTTGTGGCGCGGGCCCTGGCCCGCCTGTCGGAGCGGATGGTTGAGCACGCACGATGACGAGGCGCTGCTCCGCCTCGCCTCGGCGGTTGGCGATGGGGCGCCCGTCGACTGGGAGCGCGAAGGCGCGACGCACGCCGCCCTTCAGCCTCAGCTGCGCCAACTGCGCGTCCTGGAGGCCATGATGGCGCTGCGCTCCGGCGACCTCCCTGCCGCCCGCTCGTCTGATGACACGGGAACAGTCCACCCCGGGCTCACGCCCGGACGGGTCCTGGGAGAGCGCTATCAGATCCGCACCTTCCTCGGCGAGGGCGGGATGGGAGAAGTGTGGCTGGCCCTCGATCTGAAGCTGCGGGTGGAGGTGGCTCTCAAGTCGCTACACCGGGAGCGCCTCGGAGACGAGCGGTCGCTCGAGCTTCTGCGTCGCGAGGTGCGCGCGGCCCGGCAGGTGGCCTCCCCGAACGTCTGCCGGATTTTCGACCTGGTCGAGGCCGACGGCCTGGAGCTCGTCTCCATGGAATGCGTGGACGGCACGACCCTGGCGGGCGTCCTGCGAGAGCGGGGACCGCTCGATCTCAAGGAAGCGACGGAGATCGCCTCGCAGCTCCTCATCGGTCTGGAGGCCATCCACGGGGCCGGACTGGTCCATCGGGACATCAAGCCCGGGAACATCATGCTCACGCGTACGGGTCGAGTCGTCCTGATGGATTTTGGGCTGGCGAGGCCGGTCACGGACGACCGGGACCACTCGATCGTGGGAACGCGTCCCTACATGGCGCCCGAGCAGCTCAAGGGAGAGACTCTGGACGCCAGGACCGACGTCTTCGCGGCGGGGGTGGTGCTGGCCGAGATGGTGAGCGTGGGAGGTTCACGCGGGCAGACGACTCGCGAGGCTCTCTGGGCCGGCGCGCGCGAGGAGCCGCCCCGTCTGCCGGACAGTCCCTGGCGCCCGGTCCTGCTGCGGGCCATCGCCAAGGACCCGGGATTGCGTTTTCCCTCGGCACAGGCGCTGGGGCGGGCGCTGGAGGGGGTCACCCTGCGCGTGCAGGCGGCGGACGATCGACGCCCCTATCCGGGTCTCGCGTCGTTCACGCAGACGGACGCCGAATATTTCTTCGGCCGCGAGGGGGAGGTCGAGCAGATGTGGCGCAAGCTGCGCTGGCCTCACCTGCAGGCGATCATCGGGCCGTCCGGCGCGGGCAAGAGCTCCTTCCTCAGGGCCGGGCTGATCCCGGCCCTGCCCCAGGGGTGGCGCTGCGTCGTCTGCACTCCCGGCAGCACTCCCATGATGGCCCTGGCCCAGGCGCTTGCGCCGGAGCTCTCGGGCGACCCCGAGGCGGTCCGTTTGCTGCCGAGGTTCGAGGAGCCAGACGTGGTGGTCGGATTGATCGGCACATGGCGGAAACGCCACGAACAGGTGCTGGTGATCGTCGATCAGTTCGAGGAGGTGTTCACGCTGGTCTCGCCCGAATTGCAGGCGCGCTTCTCGGATCTTCTCGGGCGGCTGGCGCTCGAGGCAGACGTGCACGTGCTGCTCTCCATGCGGGATGATTTCCTGTTCCAGTGCCATGCTCAGCCGCCTCTCGCACCTATCTTCTCCGAGCTGACGCCGCTCGGGCCCCCTACGGGTCCCGCTCTGCGCCGGGCCCTCACGCAGCCGGCGCTGAAGTGTGGCTACCGCTTCGAGGACGAAGCCTTGGTCGAGGAGATGCTGGACGTGGTGAAGGAGGAGCGTGGTGCCCTGCCGCTCCTGGCGTTTGCCGTGGCGCGGCTTTGGGAGAGGCGGAACCGGGAGGCGGGGCTGTTGACCCGCGAGGCGTACCGGGAGATCGGCGGTGTCGCCGGGGCCCTGGCGCAGCACGCCGAGGCCGTCCTGGATCGCATCGGAACCGAGCGGCGACCGCTGGTTCGGGAGATCTTCCGCAACCTGGTCACGGCACGGAGGACGCGTGCGGTGCGGGACCGGGAGGACCTACTGTCAGTCTTCCCGGACCGGGAGCAAGCGGATGGAGTCCTGCGCGCCCTCATCGACGCGCGTCTGCTGACGTCGTTCGAGGTGCAGGAGGACGAAGGCAGCCGGGCGACTCGACGCCAACGGGTCGAGATCATCCACGAGTCGCTGCTGCTGGCCTGGCCGCGTCTGGGGCGCTGGCTAACGCAGGACGCGGACAGCGCCCAGCTGCGCGACCAGCTTCGCCAGGCGGCGCAGATGTGGCAGGAGCGCGGCCGCCCGGCCGATCTTCTATGGACCGGGACGTCGTACAGGGAGTTCCTCGTATGGCGCGAGTGCTACGCGGGCGGGCTCACGGCGACCGAGGAGGCGTTCGCGCGGGCGATGGTCTCCCAGACAGAGCGGCGGCGACGGCGGGCGCGAGCGACAGTTTCGGGCGTGATCGCCGCGCTTCTCGTGGTCGTCGCCGCGATCGGCACCCTGTGGGTGCGGGCGAAGAACCAGGCGTTGCGCGCCGAGGCGAGCCGCTTGGTTGCCTTCGGCCAGCTGCACATCGAGACGCGGCCGACAATGGCCCTGGCGTTCAGTATCGCCAGCCTGGAACGGGCTGACACACCGGAGGCCCGGCACCTGGCCCTTGACGCTCTCGAGCGCCAGCCCCAGGTCTTCGATGAGTCCGAGGAGGGGAACGGGTCAGTAGTCCAGTTCAGTCCGAATGGACGCTGGCTCGCCAGGGGCCAGAATTTCACGGGGAGGATCCTCCTCTTCTCCTCCGGCGGCGGGCCGCCCCGTGTTCTTGCCGGCCGTGGCACGCACGTCAATCGGACCCTGTTCGGACCGGGATCCGATGTTCTTCTAACTGCGGCGGGCAGCTCCACCGCCGTCCAGGTCTGGTCCGTCCCCGACGGCCGACTGATCCGAACGCTGGAGTACGGCTCGGGCGATGACTTGCATCTGCCGCAGTTCATCTCGGCCGACCGGTCGCGTCTCATCACCGCGGCGATCCACGGCGCTTCGGCAACTAGGTACGAGAGGGTCCGGCTGCTCTTTTGGCCGCCGGATGGAAATGAACCGGTCATCCTGGGAGAACTTGATGGTGTTGCGGATCTGGTCGTCGATTCGACCGGAGAGCGGGTTGCGTATATCAAGGACGGGAACATCGAAGTCCGCCTGCTCGACCGCTTCGACAAGACCCCGCCCCGGTTCGTAGGGCGACATCAGGGCGCCTGGCTGCTCGCCATCGACCCATCTGGGAGACTCCTGGCTTCCGGGGACCTCTTCGGCGGGATCCGCGAGTGGCCGATCGGGGACGTCGCGCATAAGCCGCTGGCGCTCTTCGACACCGAGGACGGGGTCGCCTCTCTCGGTTTTGATCCGACGGGGTCCCTCTTGGCCTCGGGGCACATGAGCGGGACAGTGCGCCTCTGGGATCTGACGGCCCCTCCGGGCTTGCCTCCCCTCGGATTGCTTGACAGAACCGACGCAACTAAGGGCCTCGCGTTCCATCCGAACGGCCGCTGGCTCGTCACATGCAGCGACAATCCGCGCGTCGGCCTCTGGCCGCTCAACCGCCGCTACCCTCGAATCCTGTTCCGAGCGAAGACGCGAGAAAGCCTCGGGCCGGTTGTCTTCGCGCCCGACGGAAGCTGGGCCGCGGCCAGCGTCGGAGGGGCCGGGCTGCGTCTGTGGCCTCTCACCCGGTCCGGTGGGGACGCGATCGACCTCAAGCTCCCGGGGGAGATGGTCTCGGCTCTCGCCGTTGACCCTGCCGGCCGTTATCTCCTCGCCGGCACATCGAATGGGGCGGCGTTGGTCCCGCTGCGGGGAGGCCGGGCTAAGAGGCTCTCCGGCTTCCAGGACGTTGTCGGTGCGGTCGCCATCAGCTCCGACGGCCGACTCGCGGCGGGAGGGGGTGGACTTTACGGCAGAGTCCCGGCGGATCGGTTCGTACGCGTCTGGGACCTCGAGGCGGGAAGCTTTCGGGACCTCAAGACAGAAGCAGAGATCACCTATCTGACCTTCCTGCCGGACGGCCGGCTCTTGTTCGTGAGCGGACCCGCCAACGGAGAGAAGAGTTTGTACCGCTGGACCATCGGGGAGGACAGGGCCGATCTGCTGAAGGAAAACATCGGCTCCGGGCTCTCCTCGTCTTTGAGTCCTGACGGAAAGCGACTGTTGGCGGATCGGAAGGGTGGAGGCACGTTGCTGCACAACCTGGTGGATGGCAGCTCAACAGTGTTGTCGGCCGACGCCCGGAGTTGCCGATTCAACAACAGCGGGACGTTGGTCGTTTGTGCAGGCGGTGTCGATACGGTCCGAGTCATCCCGCAGGACGGTCGCCCCCCGTATGACCTGGTGGGTCACAACGGTTACGGGCACCCTCATGCGGTTCACGGAGTTGCCGTCTCTCCGGACGATCGCCTTATCGTGTCCGCCGGCATCGATGGCACGGTCCGACTCTGGCCGATGCCCGAGGGTGAGTCGCTCCTCCCGCTGCCTCGCAAGCAGTTTCTCGAACATCTCCGCTCCCTGACCAACATCCGGGCCGTCCTCGACGACGAGTCATCGGATGGCTGGACGCTCGCCTTCGAGCCTCCAGAGCCCGGCTGGGAGAAGTTGCCGACCTGGTAGCCGGCGAGCGAGGGCGCAATGAAGCCATGACCGCACAACCGCCCGATACGCCCCCGAGCGAGACCGATCCGACCCGCTCACCCAGTGAGCTGCCGACCGTCACGGTGACGGGGCGCGCGCCCGACGCGGGCCGCGCCTTCTCCCCCGGGCAGGTCCTGGGCGACCGCTACCGCGTCCGCGCCTTTCTGGGGGAGGGAGGGATGGGCGAGGTCTGGCACGCCTTCGACCTCAGGCTGCGGGTGGACGTGGCGCTCAAGTCGGTCCGGCCGGAGCGCCTCAAGGATGAGCGGGCCCTCGACCGGCTGCGCCGCGAGGTGCGCTCGGCGCGCGCTGTGCTCTCCCCCAACGTCTGCCGGATCTTCGACCTGGTGGAGGTGGAGGGCCTGGAGCTCGTCTCGATGGAATACATCGACGGCGTGACTCTTCTCAAGATCTTGCAGGAGCGCGGACCGCTGCCGCTGCGGGAGGCGCGGGAGTTGGCCTCGCAGTTCCTCGGCGGGCTGGAGGCAATCCACCAGGCCGGGCTGGTGCACCGGGACGTGAAGCCGGAGAACATCATGATCACCCGAGCCGGGCGTGTGGTGCTGATGGACTTTGGCCTGGCGAAGCCCGTGGTGGGGCGCGGCACCGGGACAGTCTCGGGAACCCCGGCGTACATGGCGCCGGAGCAGCTGCGCGGGGAGGCGGTGGATGCGCGGGCGGATGTGTTCTCCGCAGGGGTGGTGCTGGCGGAGATGGTGAGCAGCGAAGGGATCCGGGAGCACCCGTCACGCGCCTCGCTGTGGCGGGGGGTGCACCGGGACCCGCCGCAGGTGCCGGAGAGCCCCTGGGGGCCGGTGCTCCTGAAGGCGGTGGCGAAGGACCCGGCGCAGCGCCACCCGTCGGCGCACGCCCTGACGCGGGCGTTGGAGGAGGTCACCCTCCGGGTCGAGGGGGCGGAGCACCTGCGGCCGTATCCGGGGCTGGCGTCGTTCACGGAGGCGGACGCAGAGTATTTCTTCGGACGCGAGCTGGAGGTGGAGGGGATGTGGCGCCGGTTGCGGCGGCCGCATCTTCTGGCGCTGATCGGCCCGTCGGGTGCGGGGAAGAGCTCGTTCCTGCGGGCGGGGCTGACCCCGGCGCTGCCGGAAGGGTGGCAATGCGTCGTGTGCGCGCCGGGGGCCGCCCCCCTGCTTGCGCTCGCGCGGGCCATTGTGCCGGAGCTGTCGGGCGACATCGAAGCGATCCGGCGGCTGCTCCAGGTGGAAGACCAGGACGCGGTCGTGTCGGTCGTCAGCGGCTGGCGGCGCCGCCACGACGAGGTGCTTTTGATCGTGGACCAGTTCGAGGAGCTGTTCACGCTGAACCCTTCGGAGACCCAGGCGCGCTTCGCGGCTCTCCTGGGCCGCCTCGCGGTGGAAGCGGATGTGCACATCCTCCTGTCGCTACGGGACGACTTCCTCTTCCACTGCTCCGGGCAGCCGGCGCTCACGCCTATCTTCTCCGAGCTGACACCGCTCAGGGCCCCGAGCGATCCCGCGCTCAGGCGGGCGCTGGTGCAACCGGCCTTGAAGTGCGGCTACCGGTTCGAGGACGACGTCCTCGTCGACGAGATCTTGCAGGAGGTGGCGGCGGAGCGCGGGGCGCTGCCACTTCTGGCCTTCGCCATGGCGCAGTTGTGGGAGAGGCGGGATCGGCAACGGGGGCTGCTCACCCGGGAAGCGTACAAAGAGATCGGCGGCGTGGCCGGCGCCCTGGCGCAGCACGCCGAAGCGACGCTGGAGCGGATCGGCAACGAGCGGCAGCCGCTGGTGCGGGAGATTTTCCGGAACCTGGTCACCGCGCAGGGGACGCGGGCGGTGCGGAACATGGAAGACCTGCTTTCCGTGTTTGAAGTGCGCGGGCCGGCAGAGGAAGTCTTGATGACCCTCATCGACGCGCGCCTGCTGACCTCGTTCGAAGCTCGGGCCACGGAGGGCGAGGAGGAAATCCAACGACGACAGGTCGAGATAATTCACGAGTCGCTGCTCACGGCGTGGCCGCGTCTGGTCCGCTGGCAGACGCAGGACGCCGACAGTGCCCAGTTGCGCGACCAGCTCCGGCAGGCGGCGCAGATGTGGCAGGAGCGCGGCCGCCCAGTCGATCTTCTGTGGACGGGCACGTCGTACCGGGAGTTCCGCGTCTGGCGGGAACGCTACCCGGGCGGGCTGACGGCCGCCGAGGACGCCTTCACCCGGGCGATGGTCTCCCACGCGGAGCGGCGCCGCCGGCGGGTGCGAGTGACAGTCGGGGGCGTGATAGCCGCGCTTCTCGGGATCGTCGCCGCGATCGGCATCCTGTGGGTGCGGGCGAAGGACCAGGCGTTGCGCGCCGAAGCGAGCCGCTTGTTCGCCTTTGGGGAGCTGCGGATCGATACCAACCCGCCGCTCGCCACAGCCTTCGCCATCGCCAGTCTGGAGCGCGCCGACAATCCGGAAGTGCGGCGCTTCGCCCTCGACGCTCTCGAGCGCCAGCCACTGACCTTCTCGGAGTCCGGGAGCTTCAATGGGGGGGCGGTCGAGTTCAGTCCGGATGGACGGTGGCTCGCCTCGGCCCAGCTCTTCACCGGGAAGGCATTCCTATTTTCTTCCGAGGGTGGGGCGCCCCGGGTCCTGCAAGGCCCCGGCAAGCACGTCCTCAGATTCAAGTTCGGGGAGCGCTCCGACGTGCTGCTCACCGGAGCCATGGGCACCAACGCCGCCCAGGTCTGGTCCATCCCCGACGGACGGCTGATCCGATCCCTCGAGTTCGGCCCGGCGGATGATTATCAGGTGCCACTATTCATCTCGAAAGACCGCGCGCGTCTCATCACGGCGTCCCTCCACCTTGCTGGGCTGAACCTGAGGGTGCTCTCCTGGCCGTCGGAGGGGAATGAGCCGGCCATCCTGGGCGAACTCGAGGGCATCGATGATATTGCCGTCGATCGGGGCGGCGAACGGGTCGCATACGTCAAGGGTGGGGAAATCTATGTTCGCCCCCTCGACAGTTTCGGTAAGGTCGCGTCCCGGCTCGTCGGGCGACATCAGAACGCTGTGGTGATCGCCTTCGACCCGTCGGGGAGGCTCCTGGCCTCCGGTAGCGGCTCCGGTGGAGTTCGGGTGTGGGCGATCGAAGGCGAAGCGGATGCGCCACTGCAGCGCCTTGACACCGAAGAGGTGGAGTCTCTTTGTTTTGATCCGACGGGCTCCCTGCTGGCGGTGGGACACGTGAGTGGCAAGGTCAGCCTTTGGGATCTGGCAGGCCCCCCGGGCCTTCCGCCCATGGAGTTGCTCGGTGGAGACGACAGGGTCTCGGGCCTCGCGTTTCATCCAAACGGCCGGTGGCTTGCCACGGGCGGTCAGGCGCAGACCGCCGATCTCTATCCGCTCGATCGCCGATATCCTCGCACCTTGTTCAGCAATAAGGCCACCCGGGGAGCCTTCGCGGCGAGGGTCGTCTTTGCGCCGGACGGCAGCTGGGTCGCGGCCGGCGTGGAAGGAGGCCGGTTGCTCATTTGGCCTCTCGTCCACTCACGAGGCGAGCCGATCGAGGTCGAGGTCGGGGCAGGTAACGTGGTGCAAGCGCTCGCGGCAGACTCGGCCGGCCGCTACATTCTTGTCGGCACTCTCGCAGGAGCGGCGCTAGTCCCATTGCGCGGAGGCCAGGCAAAGCCGCTGCCCGGATTCCAGGGACGGGTCGGGGCGGTCGCCTTCAGCCCCAACGGCCGTCTGGCGGCGGGAGGGGGTGGCTTGTTCGACGTCCTCCCGGCGGAGCGGTTCATCCGCGTCTGGAACCTCGAGGCGGGAACTTTCCAGGACCTCAAAACGGAACAGCAAATCATCTATCTGGACTTCCTGCCGGACGGCCGGCTCCTGTTCGTGAGCGGCCCCGACCAGAAACCGAAGCGCTTGTACCGCTGGACCATTGGAGAGAGCAGGGCCGAGCTGCTGAAGGAGAAGGTCGGCGGCCGGTGGCTCAACTTCGATCTGAGCCCCGACGGAATCCATCTGATGACATCGGGAGATGACGGTGCGATCCTGCACGACCTCCGAGACGGCAGCTCCCGTCTTCTCGCGCCCGGTGTCAGCAGGTGTCGGTTCAACAAGAGCGGGACATTGATCGTGTGTGGAAGCGATGTCGCCACGGTGCGCGTCATACCGTTGGACGGCCGCGCCTCCTACGATCTGGCGGGCCACAAGCGCTGGGTGAACCAGGTGGCCGTCTCCCCGGACGATCGCTTCATCGTGTCCGCGGGCGCCGACGGCACGGTCCGTCTCTGGCCGATGCCGGAGGGGGAGCCGCTCCTCCCCCTTCCCCGCGAACAGTTTGTCAAGCGACTTCGTTCTTTCACGAACCTCCGGACCGTGCTGGACGATCACGATCCGTCCGGGTGGCGGCTCGAGTTCGACCCGCCCAACCCCGGCTGGAAGACTCTGCCGACTCGGTAGTCAGCGGAACCGGTCCGGCCCTTACTCTCAGAAGGTGATCCGTAGACTTGTGCCGGCCGGGCTCCGGACGATGTTCCAGGTCGCGCCTGGTGCGGGCAGCGCACCCGCGCGCGAATGCCGCGTCGCGATCCCTTTGCCGATTGCCATCCGTGTTGTACGCCCGGCGAGGTAGAGCGTCCCGAGGGCCGCCGCCTCGACCTCGATCCTGCCGAGCGGCTCGAGCTTGGTGGCGATCCGGCCGGCCGCGGGGCGGTCCGATTCGACGACGTTGGCGCGGATCTCCTCGTCCCGGTTCATCGCCAGCGCGGTCGCGGCGACGAATCCGGCGGTCATCCAGGCCCCCTTCCGGCTGGCGCGCGCCGGGAAGGTGAGGAGGTAGCGCCCGTCTCCGGCAAAGGTCCGGAGCGCTTCGCGGAAGGTCGCGCGGGGGGAGGGCGTCGCCGGTTCCGCGGCGGCCGCCTGCGGGACAATCGCCGCCGCGAGCGAGACGGCGAGAACGAGGAGGCGCCCGATCCGGCCCCCGCGGCCGGAGGAGCCGGAGATCACGCGGGGTCCGGCAGCTCGGCGGCGGTCAGGGTGACGCCGGCGAAGACGTACGCGTCGTTCCAGGCGAAGCGACCGCGGAGAGTATCGAGGCCGGGGCGCCCGGCCGCGTTGTCGGCGCCCCGCTTCTTGAGGATCCTCGCCGTGAACGTCTCTGCTTCCGGCGCGAGGTCGATCTCCACGTCGTGGAAATCGAGGAATGTCTTCATCAGCGGGTGGTAGCACTTGTAGGCGCTTTCCTTGGCGCTGAAGACGATCATGGTCCAGAGACCGGCCGGCAGGCCGGGCAGGGACTCGATCAGCCGCCGCTCGGCGGGGGTGCAGATGATCGAAGCGACGCGCCCCTCGAGCGGCCGCGCCCTCTCTACGTCGAAACCGACCCCGGCGATATCTCCGCGCCGGGCGATCGCCACGCCGCAGTAGGCGCCGCAATGCGACAGGCTGCCGACGATCCCGGAGGGCCAGACGGGAGAGCGGTCCGGACCGGCGACGAGCGGGAAGCCGCGGATTCCGAGACGCCCGAGCGCCGCACGGGCGCACACGCGCCCCGCGGTGAACTCGCGGCGGCGCTTGGTGATGGCGCGCGGCGACAGGCAGGCCTCTTCCTCGGGAAGGAGCGCCCCCGCCCACATCTCCGGCGTGGCCGAGAGCGTGAGGACGGGCTCGGGGAAGAGGGTCTCGATCACCCGGCTAGGTTATCTCCGTCCCGCCGAAATACCCGTGCAGCGCCTCGGGGATGGCGACGCCGCCGTCCTTGCGCTGGCCGTTCTCGAGGATGGCCACGAGCGTGCGGCCGACCGCAAGCCCCGAGCCGTTGAGGGTGTGCGCGAACTCTGCCTTCGCGCCGGGGCCGCGGCGGAACCGGATGGAGGCGCGGCGCGCCTGGAAGTCGCCGCAGTTGGAGCAGGACGAGATCTCCCGGTAGGCCTTGTAGGACGGCAGCCAGACCTCCAGATCGTACGTCTTGGTCGAGGCGAAGCCGATGTCTCCGGTACACAGCGACACGACCCGGTACGGCAGGCCCAGCCGCTGCAGCACGGTCTCGGCGTCGCGCGTCAGGCGCTCGAGCGCCTCGAACGATTCCTCCGGCCTGGTGAATTTCACCAGCTCGATCTTGTTGAACTGGTGCTGGCGGATCAGCCCCTTCACGTCCTTGCCGTACGAGCCCGCTTCGCTCCTGAAGCACGGCGTGAAGGCCGTGTACGAGAGCGGCAGCCGCGCTCCATCGAGGAACTCCTCGCGGTGCAGGTTCGTGAGCGGCACCTCGGCGGTCGGGATCAGCCAATAGCCGGCCTTCTCCACACGGAACAGGTCGTCGGCGAACTTCGGCAGCTGCCCGGTGCCTGTCATCGCGGCGGTGTTGACCATGAGGGGCGGCAGGACCTCGGTGTAGCCGTGCTCGCGCGTGTGCAGGTCGAGCATGAAGTTGATCAGCGCGCGCTCCAGGCGGGCCCCCGCGCCGGTGTAGACCGCGAAGCGCGCGCCGACGATCTTCGCGGCCCTCTCGAAGTCGAGAATCCCGAGACGGGTGCCGATCTCCCAGTGGGGCAGCGGCTCGAAGTCGAACGTCGCCGGCTTGCCCCAGCGGCGCACCTCGACGTTGTCGTCGCCGCTCCTTCCCTTCGGGACGCTCTCGTGCGGGATGTTCGGGACGGTCAGGAGCCAGGACTCGAGCGACGCCTCGATCTCGGCGATCCGGGCATCCAGCTCCTTGATCCGCTCCCCCCGGCGGCGCACCTCCTCGATGAGGCTCGCGGCGTCCTTGCGCTCTCTCTTGAGCGCGGCGATCTGCTCGGAGTCCTTGTTGCGGCCGGCCTTCAGCGTCTCGACCTCGCGCAGCGCCGTTCGCCGTGCCGTGTCGAGAGCGGAGAATTCGTCGAACGAAATCCGCGCGCCGCGGTCCTGGAGCGCGCTCGCGAGAACATCGAGGTGCTCGCGAACCCACGTCATGTCGAGCATGGCGGCGAGTCTAATGTATGATGCGCGGGCATGGCAAGAACGCGCCGCGCGGACTACACCAGGAGCAACCGCATCCGCACGCTGCCCCTGAGCGATCTGGAAGAGGCGGCGTGGGCGTCGCAGAGACTCCTGAACGCGCGCGACGCCCTGAGCCGGCGGCTCCTCGGATCGGAGCTCCTCTCGGTGCTGGCGTTCCAGACCGGCGTCGCCGTCCCCGAGCTGGTGGTGCCGGACGAGCACCAGCCGCACCGACGCAGCGGCGGCCGCATCATCTACAGTCTCCAGGGCGATTACCGGCGACGGCTGCCCTCTCCGGAGAACCCCCGCGTGGCGCGCGGTGGTCGCCCGCTCGGCCGCATCCGCGTCCCGAACCGCACGCCGGCGCGCGGTGATGTGGTCCGGCCGACCGCGTTCCTCAACACGCTGCTGCACGAGTTCTGCCACCATCACGACGGCGAGGCGCTCGGCCTTGTCCGGTCGTTCCACACCTCCGGTTTCTACGCGCGTCTGCGTCACCTGCGCGACCAGATCGAGGCGGGCGCGGGCGACGGCCTGCTCGAGGCGGACGGCGCCTCCTCCGCACGCCCCGCCGCCGCGACCCGGCCGGAGCGCGAGGCGGATTCCCCGCTGCCGCTCTTCGACCGCCTCTGGTCTATAATCCGGCGGCTCTGAGGACACTGCGGCTCCCGGGAGCCGATCGAGAGGACCCTCCGCGTGACGACCCCCGCTCCGATCCGCAAGGCGGTGTTCCCCGCCGCCGGGCTGGGCACGCGTTTCCTGCCCGCGACCAAGGCGCAGCCGAAGGAGATGCTGCCCCTGGTCGACAAGCCGATCATCCAGTACGTGGTCGAGGAGGCGGCGGCCTCCGGCATCGAGTCGATCATCATCGTCACCGGCCGGGGCAAGACCGCGATCGAGAACCACTTCGACGTGGCCTTCGAGCTCGAGCAGCTCCTCGAGCAGCGCCGCAAGCTCGATCTCCTGAAGGAAATCCGCTCGATCACCGACATGATCAACGTGTCGTACGTCCGGCAGAAGGAGCCGCTCGGGCTGGGGCACGCCATCCTGATGGCGCGCGACTTCGTGGGGGACGAGCCGTTCGCCGTGTTCCTGGGGGATGACGTCATCGAGGCCGAGGTCCCCGTGATGCGGCAGATGATCGACGTCTACCAGAGGCTCCGCTGCCCGATCGTGGCGGTCGAGCGCGTCAGCCGCAAACGCACGAGCGACTACGGCATCGTCGGCGCGCGGCCGGCGGGCGAGCACCTGTACCAGGTCACCGACCTGGTGGAGAAGCCGAGCCCCGAGGAGGCGCCGTCCGACCTTGCGATCATCGGGCGCTACATCCTGACCCCGGACATCTTCAAGCACCTGGAGGGCACGGCCGCCGGGCGCGGCGGCGAGATCCAGCTGACCGACGGGCTGCGCTCGCTGCTGCGCCGGCGCCGGATCTACGCCTACCGTTTCAGCGGCCGGCGCTACGACACCGGGGACAAGCTCGGCTTCCTGAAGGCGACGGTCGAGTTCGCCCTGCGCCGACCCGACCTGGGCGCGGCGTTCCGGGCCTATCTCAAGAACCTCGACCTCGGCGGCGCGTCCGTCTCCCCGAAGTCCACGCGCCGGCGAAAGCGCGCAAGGTGAGGCGCGGTCGCATAGCACCGCGACCGAAGACGCGCGGCCACGCGCCCGAGAGGAGGCGCAGCGCGCGGGGGCTCGGCGCGCACCCGGAGAGACGCGTCCTGGCGCCCGGCCGCCGCGCCCTCCTGGGGCGCCGGCCGTCCGGCTCACGCCGGGCCGCGGTCGTCCTGCCTCCGATCGTCAACCTGTTCGAGCGGCCCGATGCCGCGTCGCCGGTCGTCAGTCAGGCGACCCTGGGAGCGGGGGTCGCCGTCCTCGACGCGGCGCGCGGCTACGACCTGGTCGAGACCGCCGACCGCTACCGCGGCTGGATCCGCTCGGCCGCGCTCCGATCGATCCTCCCGCGCTCGGCCCCCTATCCCCGTCTCGATCGCGCCTGGCGCGTCGTGAACTTCATGTGCCAGATCTACCGGGACAGGGACGTGACCTCCGCCTCGCCGATCGCCACGGCGCCCCTGCTCGCGATCGTCGAGGTCGTCGAGGACCGGCCGGAATGGAAGAGGGTCCGCCTTCCCGACGGCCGCCGGGGCTGGGTCCAGGGCGGCGACGTCGAGCCGGTGCCGCCGCGGCGCCCCCAGCACGTTCTCGATGGCGCCGCCATCGCCGCTACCGCGTTGCGCTTCCTGGGTCTCCCCTATCTCTGGGGCGGCACGACACCGTTCGGCATCGACTGCTCCGGTCTCACGCAGCTCGTCTACCGGATGCACGGCCACCTTCTGCCGCGCGACGCCGATCTGCAGGACTCCCACCCCGATCTGCATTCCGTCGACCGGGCGGGCCTCCTCTCCGGCGACCTGGTCTTCTTCGGCCCGGGCGAGAGAGGCATCACGCACGTCGGCATCGCGCTCGACCGGGACAGGTTCGTGAGCGCGACGACCTACCGCGCGCCGACGGTGCGCGTCGACCGGCTGGACGATCCCTACTGGGCGAGGCTGTACCGCGCGGCGCGCCGATTCAGGAGAGGGGCTTGAAGGGGTGACTCAGTCCTTTTTCGCGGGCTTGGCCTTGGGCGTCTTGCTCGACGTGTCGGTCTTGTCGGCCTTGTCGTCCTTGTCCTTCTTCTTCTCCGACTCGGAATGATCCGGCAGGCTCGAGGTGCTTCCCTTGCGCTGGTAGTCGGTGATGTAGAAGCCCGACCCCTTGAACTGGATGGCGGGCGAGGACAGCAACTTCTTCACCTTCTTCTTGCCGCACTTGGGGCATTTCCTGACGATCGGATCGCTGTACTGCTGGATCCGCTCGAAGCGGTGATGGCACGCCTCGCATTCATACTCGTACAGCGGCACCGGATTCCTCCCGCCACACATCAAAGCGCGGCGGAAAATCCCGCCGCGGGCTCCAGGATTATAGAGCCAAATGTCCTATAATCGCCGCATGGCTCGACGGGCGACCGGCGTCCTCCCGGTCCTCGCGCTCCTCGTCACGGCCGGGTCCTTCGTCGCTTCGGCGGACACCTCCCTGCCCGATCCGGGCGAGCGCTGGATCGAGGTGCGGACGGCCCATTTCACTCTGTTCAGCAACGCCTCCGACAACCGCACGAAGGAGATCGGCGGCAGCCTCGAGCGCTTCCGCGCGGCCCTGGCGCGGGTCGTCACCGGTCTCGAGGTCAACTCTCCGGTCCCGACCTGGGTGTACGTCTTCAAGAACGAGGCCTCCTTCGGCCCCTACAAGAAGCGCGTCGGTCTCGGCCCGGCCAACGTCACCGGGGCGTTCGCGGGGCACCGCGACGGGAACTACGTCGCGCTCGACGCCAGCCCGGCGACCGATCCCTGGAGCGTCGTGTACCACGAGTACCTGCACTACTTCCTCAACAACAACTTCGAGGACATCCCGCTGTGGTTCAACGAAGGGATGGCCGAGTGCTACAGCACCTTCGCGGCCGACGCCGAGCACGTCGAGATCGGCCGGCCGATCGAGGAGCATCTCCGCCTGCTGCGAACCGGCACGTGGATCCCCCTCTCCGATCTCTTCGGCATCGACCCGGACTCGAAGGACTACAACGAGGGGGACCGCCAGGGGATGTTCTACGCCGAGTCCTGGGCCCTCGCGCACTACCTGGCGTGGGGCCGGACGGAGGGCAGATTCCGCGGGGTCGAGTTCCTGGCGCAGTTCCCGCCGCGCACCGGCCTCCGGGACGCGCTCAGGCCCCTGCTGGGGCCGGACTGGGGGGACCTCCAGACGAGGCTCGTCGCGTACGTGAAGCGCAACAAGATGACCTACAGCATCGTCGATCTCAAGGACCTCACGATCGAGCCCCAGCCGGAACCCGTGGTGATGACCCGCGCGCAGACGCTGTCGCGGCTCGGCGACTATCTCGTGCACAGTCAGACCGGCCGGGAGGCGGACGCCGAGGCGCACTTCCAGGCGGCGATCCGGGCCGATCCCTCCCTGGCCTCCGCCTACACCGGGCTGGGATATCTGCGCGATCTGCAGAAGCGGCGCCCGGAGGCGACCGCCGCGTACGAGAAGGCGCTGGCGCTGGCGCCCCACGATGCGCTGACGATGTTCCTCTACGCGGAAAGCCTCATGGATCGCTTCATGCCCCCCGGCACGATCACGCGCCGCTCGGCGGCCGAGGGACCTCCGCCCGATCTGGCCCGGGCGCGCGACCTGTACCGCGCCAGCATCAGGCTGCGTCCGGAGGTCGCCGAGGCCTACGCCGGCTTCGGCGGAACCTTCACGCTCGACGACGCCAGCCCGAAGGAGGGGATCGAGGCGCTCGAGAAGGCCCGGCGGATGCTGCCGTCGCGCATGGACGTGGCGCTGAACCTCGCGGGGCTGTACGCCCGCAACGGCGAGCGCTCCAAGGCGCAGGACATCGTCGAGCGGGTCCTGCGCCGCTCCGGGAACCGCCAGACGATCGAGACCGGCGAGGAGATCCTCCTGGAATCCGATCTGAAGCGCGCCGAGGGCCTCGTCAACACCGGGGACATCGACGCCGGGATCGCGATCATCAGGGACGTCCAGGCGAAGACGCAGAACGCCGCTCTCAAGCGTCAGCTCGGCGAGCACCTGGAGCGCATCGAGGAGACGCGGACCTTCAACCGCCAGGTCGAGACATTCAACCGCGCGGTCGAACTGGCGAACCGGAAGGACTACCGGAAGGCCGCGGCGCTTCTGGAGACGCTCGCCGGCGAAGTGAAGGACCCGAAGCTTCTGCAGCAGACGGAGACGCTGCTGAAGCGCGTCCGACAGGAGATCGCGGCCGGGACGAAGCGCTGATCCGGGGCGCTTCTGGCTCCGCCCGCGTGCGCGTATAATCCGCCTCCATGGACAAGATCCGCATCCAGGGCCCGTGCCGGCTGAGGGGAACGGTCCGGGTCAGCGGCGCCAAGAACGCCGTGCTTCCCGAGATGGCGGCGACGCTTCTCCTGGAAGGACCGGTCACGCTGCGCAACGTCCCCGTGGTGCGCGACGTTCAGACCATGGTCAAGGTCCTGCGCCATCTCGGCGTACGGTCGCTGAAGCTGGAGGGGAACAGCCTGAGCGCCGAGGGGGGCGCCGCGGGAGATCCGGAGGCGCCGTACGACCTCGTCCGGACCATGCGCGCGTCGATCCTGGTCCTCGGCCCGCTCCTGGCGCGCCTCGGACGGGCGAAGGTGTCCCTCCCCGGGGGCTGCGCGATCGGGGCGCGGCCAATCGACTATCACATCGAGGCGCTGCGCCGGATGGGGGCCAACGTCGCCATCGAGCACGGCTATGTCGTCGCCTCGTGCCGGCGGCTCAAAGGGGCGGAGATCGTCTTCGACGATCGCACCGTCACCGGAACCGAGAACATCCTGATGGCCGCCACTCTCGCCGAGGGGCGGACGGTCCTCGAGAATTGCGCCCTGGAGCCGGAGGTCGTCGACCTGGCCCGCTTCCTGAACGCCTGCGGGGCGCGCATCGACGGGGCGGGCACGGGCCGCATCGTCGTCGAGGGGGTGGCGCGGCTGCGCGGCACCGCGCACACCGTCATCCCCGACCGCATCGAGACCGGCACCTTCCTGATGGCGGCGGCGGCCACGCGGAGCGGCATCCGGGTCGAGCAGTGCGACCCGTCGCACCTCGAAGCGGTCCTCGACAAGCTGCAGGAGTGCGGCGTCGTCCTGCGCCGGGGGCCCGACAGCATCACCGTCGAGCCGGACGGAGCCCTGCGCGGCGCCAACGTCACGACCCGCCCCTACCCCGATTTCCCGACCGATCTGCAGGCGCAGTTCATGGCGCTGGCGGCACGCGCCGACGGGGTGTCGATCGTCACCGAGACGGTGTTCGAGAACCGTTTCATGCACGTGGGCGAGCTGCGCCGCATGGGAGCGCGCATCGTGGAGGACGGCCAGACCGCCATCGTCGCCGGGCCGGCGCCGCTCTCGGGCGCGCAGGTCATGGCGAGCGATCTGCGCGCCTCGGCCTGCCTGATCGTCGCCGGTCTCTCGGCCGAGGGGGAGACGACGATCCACCGCGCCTACCACATCGACCGAGGGTACGAGAAGGTGGAGACGAAGTTCCAGGGGCTCGGCGCGCGCATCGAGAGGATCTCGTAGCGCCGGGCACCCGCCGGGAGGACAGCGATGGCCGATTGCCTCTTCTGCAAGATCGCGCGCAAGGAAATCCCCGCGAAGATCGTCTACGACGACCGGCAGGTCGTGGCGTTCGAGGACATCCATCCCCAGGCCCCGACGCACACGCTGGTGATCTCGAAGACCCACTTCGCGACGCTGAACGACGTCGGCGCCGAGCAGGAAGGGCTCCTGGGGCACATGATGGTGGTCGCCGCGCGGGTGGCCAAGGACAAGGGGCTGCACACCGAGGGGTACCGCCTGGTCGCCAACTGCCTGGAGGGGGCCGGACAGTCGGTGTTCCACATCCACCTGCACCTGCTCGGCGGCCGCCGCTTCGCCTGGCCGCCCGGATGAACGAGGACGGTCCTCCCGCGGCCGGAGCGCCGCGCACGTTCCGCCGGACCGCAGGGACGCGACTGCTCAGCGCCGCCTGCGCCCTCCTGTTCGTGGCCGCGACGATCTCCGTCGCCGCGGCCTCCGGGATCACCGCCGGGTTCTTCGTCCTGTCCGGTCTGTCGCTCCTGAGCCTGGCGAACGCCCTCGGCGCCTGGGCGGACCGCTACACGCTGGGCGCCGCCGGCATCGAGTACCGGAACACGCTCCTGGCGTTGTTCGGCGCCCGGCCCCGCCTGGTGCGGTGGGACGAGGTCGTGCAGGTGCGCGAGCACCGCGCGCTGCGGCTCGGCCGCCTCGAGCCGCGGGCCAGCGCGGTGTTCCTGGTCCTGCGTTCCGGCCGCCGGGTCGTCCTCGACTCGCTCGCCGACTTCGACGACGTCCTGGCAGCCGTCCGCCAGTACCACGCTGCCGATCGGGCCCCGCGCTGATTGGCGGAACGCCCGTCAGTACCCCGCCTGCTTGTCGACTTCGTTGATGAGAGGCTCGCCCGCCAGGTAGCGCTTCAGGTTATTCAGGAAAATTTCGGCGGATCGTCCCATGTACTGCGGGTGGGTGCCGGCGATGTGCGGCGTCATCACCACCTGGGGCAGCCGCCACAGCGGGCTCGAGGGGGGGAGCGGCTCGGCGGCGTACACGTCCAGCCCGGCGCCGGCGATCCAGCCTTCGCGCAGCGCGCGGACCAGGGCGGATTCCTGCACCAGCTCGCCGCGCCCGATGTTGATGAGGCAGGCCGTGTGCTTCATCCGCTTGAGCTGCCGCTCGCCGATCATCCCCTTGGTGTCGCCCGTCAGCGGCACCGCCAGCACCAGGACGTCGCTCGCGCGGATGAGCGCCTCCTCCTTCCCCGCCGCGAGCAGCCGGTCGACATAGTCCGGCTTGGCGCGCGGGGTTCGGACGAGTCCCCAGACGGTCATCCCCAGGGCGCGGGCGCGCACCGCGAGCTCGCGGCCGATGTCCCCCAGGCCGAGGATGCCCAGGACCTGGCCGTGCAGCTCCTGAACCGGCGGTCTGCGGCCCCAGATCTCGTGCTGCGCCCACCGGCTCTCCCCCTGGGCCCGCACCGAGTCGGCGATACCGCGCGTCATCGACAGGATGAGACCCAGCGTGTGCTCCGCCACGGCGACGGAGTTCACGCCGCGCGACGAGGTGATGCGGATGGGACTCTTCACCAGCTCGGGGCTGAGGACCCGGTCGACCCCGGCCAGAGGCGTGTGCATCCAGCGCAGCGTGTCGGTCTTGTCCACGTGGCGCCGCGCGATCCCCCAGGCGAACAGCACCTCGGCCCCCGGCAGGACGCGCACGAACGCGTCCTCGTTCATCGGCAGGTCGATCTGGAAGGACTTCAGGGCCCGGCGCCTGACGGTCTCCAGGCACCCCTCCGGCAGCATCCAGATCGGCTGGCGGTGAGGCAAGTAGATGACGAGGCGACGCTGTCGCGCGGGCAAGCCTGGATTCCTCCCGGTCAAACGGGCGACATTCTACGCTAACGGCCCGGGACTTCGGGTGGCGACGCCAGCCGCCGGGCGACCTCTTCGATCACGTGGACCACCGGACCATCGACGTAGCCGGGCGCCGGCATGGCATCCTCCCAAACGACCCCCGGCGGGTAGATCGCCACGGTGTCCCAGACGATTCCGTCCTGCTCGGGGGGATCGCCCCCCTCTCCACCCGCGTGGCCGGTCTCGAGGACGCGCAGGAGCCCGGCCGACACCAGGCCTCCCCGATCCCAGAAATGCCGCGCCCGCGGATCGGCGACGCGCGCCAGGACACTCGGGAGCGGCGGCGACAGGTCGGTCGACAGCACCGGCTCCCAGACGAGGAAGACACGCAACGATGTCCCCGGCGTCCGCCGCAGCAGGTCCCCGATCGCGGAGGCCCCCCCCACGCAGATCGGTCAGGTCGGCGACAGCAAGAGCACCACCCGCGTCCCCCCCGCCGCCGCATTGAAATCCTGCCGCAGCGCGTCAACGTTCCCCGCATCCAGGTGAACGAGGCTCGGCTGACCGGCCGCATTCCGAGGCGCAAAGTAGAAGTACGTGCCGATGACGAGGAGCGCGAGCATTCCCGTCGCCAAGGAGACGACGATCGTCTTCGTGCGAGGAGCGGTCATAGTCCGGGATTGTACCGTCGATCTCAAGGGGGAGCGGGCCGCAGCCCGCCCGTGCGGCCGTGTGAGACCTCGCGCCGGGGCCCCGCCGCGCGGAGTTCGCGCGGTGGGCGGCGCGAGGCGAACCGAGGGGAGGCTTGCGCGAGCAAGCCGGACCCGTGCCGCGCGGGCGGGCTGCGGCCCGCTCCCCCGCGTTGACAGCGAGCAACACGTGCCCTAAGATCGCAGGTTCCACAAGAGGGCCCCAAGCACCGCCATGTCCGTAGATTCCATAGTCATCAAGGGCGCGGCCGAGCACAACCTCAAGCACATCGACCTCGTGCTGCCGCGCAACCGCCTGATCGTCCTGACCGGCCTGTCCGGCTCGGGGAAGTCGTCGCTCGCCTTCGACACGATCTACGCCGAGGGGCAGCGCCGCTACGTCGAGTCGCTCTCGGCCTACGCCCGGCAGTTCCTGGAGATGATGGAGAAGCCGGAGGTCGAGTCGATCGAGGGGCTCTCCCCCGCCATCTCGATCGAGCAGAAGACCACGTCGCGCAACCCGCGCTCGACGGTCGGCACCGTCACAGAGATCTACGACTACCTGCGCCTGCTGTTCGCGCGCATCGGCGTCCCCTACTGCCACAAGTGCGACCGGCCGATCACGCGCCAGACGGTGCAGCAGATCGTCGACAAGATCCTGGAGCTGCCGGAAGGCAGCCGCCTCCAGGTCCTGGCCCCGATCGTGCGCGGGCGCAAGGGGGAGTACCGCAAGCAGCTGGTCGAGGCGACACGGAAGGGGTTCGTCCGGGCGCGCGTGGACGGGCACGTCATGGAGATCGCCGACGGCATCCCGATGGACAAGAAGAAGAAACACTCCGTCGACATCGTCGTCGACCGGCTGGTGCTGAAGCCGGACGTGAAGAACCGCCTCACCGATTCGATCGAGACGTCGCTCAAGATCGCCGAGGGGCTGGTGACGATCAACATCCTGGGGGAGAAGGGCGGGCGCGACCTGCTGTTCTCCGACCAGATGGCCTGCATCAACTGCGGCTCGTCCCTGACCGAGCTCGCCCCCCGGATGTTCTCCTTCAACTCCCCCTACGGCGCCTGCCCGTCGTGCGACGGTCTGGGGGCGCACCTCGAGATCGACCCGGCCAAGATCATCACCAACCCGAGCGTGTCCGTGAAGGAGGGGGCGATCGAGGGGACCTGGGGATACGGCAAGTCGATGTTGCACATGGCGGCGGACGCCGTCGCCAAGAAGATGCGCTTGGACCCCGCGCAGCCGTTCGCCAGGCTGCCGAAGGAGGCGCAGCGCATCCTTCTGTACGGAAGCGGCGACCAGGAGTTCGATTTCGAGTACCTCGAGGGACGCAACCGTTACTACTTCCGCAAGGCCTTCGAGGGGGTCATCCCGGCGATGATGCGGCGCTACAAGGGAAGCGAGTCGTCGCATCTGCGGGAGGAGATCGAGCGCTACATGTCGCTCGAGCCGTGCGGGGCGTGCGAGGGGGCGCGTCTCAAGCCGGAGTCGCTGGCGGTCAGGGTCGCCGGCCACAACATCGCCCACTACACCGGTCTGACGATCAAGCACGCGGTGAAGGCGTTCGACGATCTGACCCTGTCCGACAAGGACCGGCAGATCGCCCACCAGGTCCTGAAGGAGATCAAGGAGCGGCTGGGCTTCCTGCTGAACGTCGGCCTGGGCTACCTGACTTTGTCGCGCACCGCCGCGACGCTGTCGGGGGGGGAGGGGCAGCGAATCCGGCTGGCGACCCAGATCGGCAGCCGTCTCACCGGCGTGCTGTACGTCCTGGACGAGCCGTCGATCGGCCTGCACCAGCGCGACAACCGCAAGCTGCTCGACACGCTGTGCGCCATGCGCGACCTGGGGAACACCGTCATCGTGGTCGAGCACGACGAGGAGACGATCCGCTCGGCCGACCACGTCGTCGATCTCGGCCCCGGCGCGGGTGAGGACGGCGGGCGCGTCGTGGCTCAGGGAGTGCCGGAGGAGATCGCGCGGCACCCCGCGTCGCTGACGGGGCAGTATCTCTCCGGCCGCAGGGCCATCCCGATCCCCGAGCGCCGCCGCCTCCCGCAGAACGGCAAGGGGGACAAGGGCTGGCTGACGGTGCAGGGAGCGCAGGAGAACAATCTCAAGAGCATCGACGCCCGCTTCCCTCTCCGTCTGTTCACCTGCGTGTGCGGCGTGTCCGGCTCGGGCAAGAGCACGCTCGTCAACGAGACGCTCTACAAGGCCCTGGCGCGCTCGGTCTACCGCACGCCGATGCGACCCGGAAGGCACAGGGGTCTTCTGGGCGTGAAGGAGATCGACAAGGTCATCGACATCGACCAGTCCCCCATCGGCCGCACGCCGCGGAGCAACCCGGCGACCTACACCGGCCTGTTCACGCCGATCCGCGACCTGTTCTCATCGGTCCCCGAGTCGCGCATGCGCGGCTACCGCCCGGGCCGCTTCTCGTTCAACGTCAAGGGAGGCCGCTGCGAGGCGTGCGAGGGGGACGGCATCATCAAGATCGAGATGCACTTCCTGCCCGACGTGTACGTGACCTGCGAGGCCTGCAAGGGGCGGCGCTACAACCGCGAGACCCTGGAGGTCCTGTACAAGGGGAAGAGCATCGCGGACGTCCTGGAGATGTCGGTGAAGGAGGCGCTGCATTTCTTCGAGAACCTCCCGTTCATCCACCGCAAGCTCGAGACCCTCGACGCCGTCGGATTGTCGTACATAAAGCTCGGCCAGTCGGCCACGACCCTGTCGGGAGGCGAGGCGCAGCGCATCAAGCTGTCCAAGGAGCTGAGCCGCCGCGCCACCGGGCGGACGGTCTACATCCTCGACGAGCCGACCACGGGCCTCCACTTCGAGGACATCCGCCGCCTGCTCGAAGTCCTCAACCAGCTCGTGGACGCCGGCAACACGGTCATCGTCATCGAGCACAACCTCGACGTGATCAAGACCGCCGACTGGATCCTCGACCTGGGTCCCGAGGGGGGAGACGAGGGGGGCTTCATCATCGCCGAGGGGCCGCCGGAGGAGATCGCAAGTCACCCAAAGTCGCACACCGGCGCGTTCCTGAAGCGCATCTTCGCCCGGGCGCAGCGCGCCCAGCCCGCTCCCGGCGTGGCGCGCGCCGAGGGCGCCGCCGCCCGCGCATGAGGCGCCCGGCCCGGGCCTCCGCGACGACGCGGAGCGCGCAGCCGACGCGGCTCGTCGTCCGTTCCCTCACCCCGTCGCGCTGGCCGGACCTCGTCCGCCTGTTCGGGCCGCGCGGCGCGAGCGGCGGCTGCTGGTGCACGTACTGGAGGCGGAAGCGATCCGAGTACGTGCGCGGGAAGGGGGCGGGCAACCGGGCCGCGTTCCGGAAGGTCGTCGCGGCGGGCGAGGCGCCGGGCCTCCTCTCCTACGACGGCCGCAGGCCGGTCGCCTGGTGCGCCCTGGCACCGCGCGCCGTGTACCCCGTCCTCGCGAACTCGCGCATTCTCGCCCCGGTCGACGAACGGCCGGTGTGGTCGATCACCTGCTTCTACGTCCATAGGGATTACCGTCGCGCCGGCGTCACCGTCCCGCTCCTGCGCGCCGCGGTCGAGCATGTCAGGAGGCGCGGCGGCCGCGTCGTCGAGGGCTACCCGATCGATCCCGGGGCGTCTGTGTTCCCTTCGGCCTTCGCCTGGACCGGGCTGGCATCGGCATTCCGGAAGGCCGGCTTCGAAGAGGTCGCGCGCCGCAGCGCCACACGGCCGATCATGCGGCTCGTTATCGCCTGAAGAGGTGTCCGTGGAAGCGACCTTTCGCCCGGCGGTGGACCGGGACATCGACACGATCCTGGGGTTCATGCGTCTGCTCTACGCGCAGGACGGCCTGGCGTTCGACGAGCCGGCCGCGCGCGCGGCGCTCGCCGGGATCGTCCGCGACCGGTCGCTCGGGCTGGTCTGGATGATCGACGAGGGACCGGAGGCGATCGGGTACATGGTCCTGACGCTCGGCTACAGCCTGATGTATCGCGGCCGCGACGCCTTCGTGGACGAGCTGTTCATCCGCGCCGACCGGCGTTGTCGCGGGATCGGGCGGAGGGCGATGGCGATCATGGAGCAGGCGTGCCGCGACCTCGAGGTGCGGGCGCTCCATCTCGAGGTCGAGCGGGCGAACGCGGCGGCGCAGGCGCTGTACCGGAAATTCGGCTTCGTCGATCACGATCAATACCTGATGACCAGGCACTTCGAGAAACCGTGACCGTCCGGCTGCGGCCCACGGCGCCGGCCGATCTCGACTGGGTCCTCGAGGCGGAGGCCCACCCGGAGAACGCGCCGTTCGTCACCCAGTGGACGCGCGGGGAGCACGCGGCCGCCCTCGAGCATCCCGAAATGCGACATCTCGTCATCGAGACCGTCCCGGACGGTCGCGCCGTCGGCTACGTCATTCTCGCCGGGCTGGCGGCCCCGCGCGACGGCATCGAGGTGCGCCGCATCGTCGTGACCGACAAGGGGCGCGGGTACGGACGCGAGACGCTGCGGCTGATCAAGACGATGGCCCTTCGTGACCTTGGCGCGCCGAGGCTCTGGCTCGACGTGCGGAGCAACAACCCGAAGGCGAAGCGGCTGTACGAAGAAGAGGGGTTCGTGGTCGAGGGGACGAGCGCCGACGAACTCATCATCCTGTCGATTCAAGGAGAGGACCGAGCATGAGCGAGACCAGCAGGCTGCCGGTGGGATTCATCGGACTGGGGATCATGGGCCGGCCGATGGCCGGCCAAATCCTGAAGGGGGGCCACCCTCTCATCGTCTTCAATAGGACACGCTCGAAGACGGCGGAGCTCCAGGCGCAGGGCGCGGCCGTCGCCGGCTCGCCGGCCGAGGTCGCGGCCCGCTCCACGATCGTCATCACCATGGTCACCGACACGCCCGACGTCGAGTCGGTCGTGGCGGGGCCGGGCGGGGTTCTCGAAGGGATCCGCCCGGGATCGATCGTCGTCGACATGAGCACCATCTCTCCGAAGACCGAGCGGACCCTCGACGAGAGCTTGCGCGCCCGGGGGGCCGCGCTCGTCGACGCGCCGGTGTCGGGGGGGGACGTGGGGGCGCGCAACGCCACGCTGGCGATCATGGCGGGCGGCGAACGGCAGGCGTTCGAGCGCGTCCTTCCGATCCTGAGACTCCTGGGGAAGACGATCACCCACTGCGGCCCGACCGGCAGCGGGCAGATCGCCAAGCTCGCGAACCAGATCCTCGTCTCGGTCACCCTCCTGGCGGTGAGCGAGGCGCTGGTGTTCGCGCGCAAGAACGATCTCGACCCGTCGACCCTGATCGAGGCGGTCTCGGGCGGGGCCGCCCAGTCGTGGCAATTGACAAATCTCGGCCCGCGTATTATCAAACGGGACTTCGCCCCGGGATTCATGATCGACCTGGTGCAGAAGGACCTGCGGCTGGTCCTGGAAGCCGGCTCCCGCGCGGACGTTTCACTCCCCGCAACGGGGCTCGTGCACCAGCTGTTCGGCTCGGCCCAGGCGCACGGGTCGGGGCGCGAGGGGACGCAGGGGCTGGCGAAGGTTCTGGAGCGGCTGTCGGGACTCGAGTAGTCGGGCGATTCATCTCCTTTGGGGTCACTCATGAGACGGCTCGTGTTGTCGGTACTGTGCGGTGCGGTCATCCTGTCGTTCGGCGCCGGGTCGCGCCTTCTCTCCGCCGAGAAGCGCCTCCTGAAGGTCGACGACCTGTTCGAGATCAAGGACGTCAACGACCCGCAGATCTCCCCCGAGGGGGACTGGGTCGCCTACACGGTGAGGAAGCCGGACCTCAAGGCGGACAAGAGCGACACCGATATCTACATGACGCGCTGGGACGGCCAGGAGACGGTGCGCGTCACCACCAGCAAGGGGGCCGAGACGACGCCGCGCTTCAGCCCGGACGGCCGCTGGCTGGCCTTCCTGTCGAGCCGCGACTATGACCAAGAGACCGATCAGGTGTGGCTCCTGAGCCGGGCCGGAGGCGAGGCGGAGCGCCTCACCGATTTCAAGGGGGGCGTGTCCGACGTCACCTGGTCGCCGGACAGCAAGCGTCTGGCGCTCGTGGTGCTCGACCCCGACCCGGAAGCCTGCGATCCGGCGAAGGAAGGGGGGAAGGCGGCGTGCGACGAGAAGACGCCGAAGCCGATCGTCGTCAATCGGTACAAATTCAAGGAAGACCAGGTCGGCTACCTCGGGAAGCGGCACGAGCACCTGTTCGTCTTCGACGTCGCCGCCCGCAAGGGAGAGCAGATCACGACGGGCGAGTACGACGACGCGCTCCCCTCCTGGTCGCCCGACGGCCGCTCGCTCGCGTTCGTCAGCAAGCGGGCCGAGAAGGACCCCGACCGCGACGACAACTGGGACATCTACGTCATGGAGCCGAAGGCGGGGGCGGCGCTCAGGCAGCTCACGACGTTCGAGGGGGGGGACGACGAGCCAGGCTGGAGCACGCCGCCGGCCTGGAGCCCCGACGGCAAGCAGATCGCCTACCTGCAGGGCGGACCGCCCAAGTACATCTACTACGTCCTGCCGAAGCTGGCGATCGTGCCTGTCGCGGGAGGGGCGGCGCGCGTGGTCACCGCGTCGCTCGACCGCGGCGTCGGCCTCCTGCACTGGTCCGCGGACGGCCAGTCGATCTACTGCACCCTCGAGGACGACGGCTCGGTCCACCTGGCGAAGGTCCAGGCGTCCACCGGCAAGGTCGATCGCGTCCTGACCGGAGCGCGGACGATCTCGGACTTCGACCTGGGGAAGGGGGACCGGATCGCGGTCCTGAGCAGCACGCCCGACGAGCCGGCCGAGGTGTTCGCGCTGCAGGGGACGACGCTGCGGCCGCTGTCGAAGCAGAACCAGGCGTTCCTGACGCAGGTGAAGGTCGGATCGACCGAGCAGGTCAGCGTCAAGAGCAAGGACGGCACGGCGGTCACGGCGTTCATCGTGCGGCCGCCCGACTTCCAGACCGGCAGGAAATACCCCGCGATCCTGCGCATCCACGGCGGCCCGGTCGGCCAGTTGCGAGGAGTTCTGCCGCGCCATCTACGCCGACTGGGGGAACAAGGACGCCCAGGACGTCCTGGCGGCGGTCGACTACGCCGTGGCGAAGGGGATCGCCGACCCGAACCGCCTGGGCGTGGGGGGCTGGAGCTACGGCGGCATGCTGACCAACTACGTCATCGGCCAGGACACGCGCTTCAAGGCGGCGTGCAGCGGCGCCAGCATCTCCAACATCCTCGCCGGCTACGGCACCGATCAATACGTCGTCGAGTACGAGGCCGAGCTGGGATTGCCGTGGAAGGCGACCGATACCTACGTCCACAACTCCTTCCCGTTCCTGCACGCGGATCGGATCAAGACGCCGACGCTGTTCCTGTGCGGCAACAAGGACTTCAACGTCCCTCTCCTGAACTCCGAGCAGATGTACCAGGCGCTGCGCAGCCAGGGGATCGACACCGAGCTCGTCATCTACCCCGGGCAATACCACGGAATCAGGAAGCCGACCTATCTGAAGGATCGACTCGAACGTTACGTCGCGTGGTACGGCAAGTACCTCAAGGCGGACGGAGGCAAGGCCGCCACCGGGCAGCCGTAAGCAAGGATCGTGAGCCAGGCAGGCTTCCCGGACCCGGAGCTCGCCCGCTTCGCCGACCTCGACCGCCGTCTGGTCGAGGCGGCCCGGCCGATCCGGATCCTCGGCAATCTGAACTGGCCGGCGCGCGTGTACGACGAGTTCGTGCGGGGCTTCAAGGCCGGACGGCCAGCGCTGCCGCGCGTCGAGTACCCGAGGCTCGACTTCGCCGACAACATCCGCGAGCTGCGGGCGGTGGCCGGGGCCTGCGATCGGTCCCACCCGGTCGGCGACTATGTCGGCCGCACCGCCGAGAGCTTCGTCACGTCCGGCCGCATGCTGGAGAGCCTCGGCACCGGCCTGTTCACCGAGCTGTCGGCCGCTCTCTACGGCCGCCCGGGGGACGGGTTCGGCCTGCCGGGGCTTACCAACCTGGACGCGGCGCAACAGTTCATCGCCGCCTCGGACGAGCTGCTGCCGCAGTGCCCCCGCACGGACGAGGACCTTTGCGTGCTGCCGCAGACGGTCTCGGACACCCTCCGTCGGGAGATCGCCCCGTTCTTCGAGGGGGACCCGTTCGAGGTCGTCGTCGACGCGGACCTGGCGCCGCGCGCCGCGGCGGGGGCGCGGCGGCTGCGCATCCGCGGATCGACCTGCTTCCACGCGGCGGACATCCCGCAGCTCCTGCAGCACGAGGCGTACGTGCACTCCGCGACGATGCGGAACGGCCGGGAGCAGCCCTATCTGAAGAGCCTCGGACTGGGCGCCCCGCGCACCACGGCCGCGCAGGAGGGGCTGGCCACTTTCGCGGAGCTGATCACGACGAGCATGGACCTCAGCCGGATGCGGCGCATCGGCCTGCGCATCCAGGCGATCCACCGCGCTCTCGAAGGGGCCGATTTCATCGAGGTGTTCCGCTTCTACCTCGACGCCGGCGAGACCGTGCAGGACAGCTTCCAGTCGACACGGCGGGTGTTCCGGGGGGGCGACCCGCGCGGTCGGATCGTGTTCACGCGCGACGCCATCTACGTGCAGGGGCTGGTGTTCACGCACACGTTCCTGCGCAAGGCCATCCAGTCCGGGAAGATCGACTATCCGTCCAGCCTGTTCGCCGGCCGGCTGACCTGGGGGGACGTGATCGCGCTCGAGCCGTTCTTCCGCTCCGGTTTCATCATCCCTCCCCGGCACCAGCCGCCGTGGGTGGCCGATCGCCAGACCCTGGCCGCTTACCTGACCTGGTCCCTGGTCGCCAACCGGATTCATCTCGCCTCGATCCGCCTGGAGGATTTCCTGCATCTGCAGCCGTAGTAGAATGCCCGCATGATCGACTCTTTCGACGACATCACCCAGGCAATCGGACGCACCCCGCTCGTCCGTCTCAACCGCGTCGGCCTGGACACCGGCGCCACCTTCTACGCCAAGCTCGAGTACACCAACCCGGGCCACTCGGTGAAGGACCGCATCGCGGTGCAGATCGTCGACGACGCCGAGCGCCAGGGGACCCTGAAGCCGGGCGGGACGATCATCGAGTGCACCAGCGGCAATACGGGCATGGGTCTGGCGATGGTCGGAGCGGCGCGCGGCTACCGGATGATCTTCGTCATGCCGGACAAGGTGAGCGACGAGAAGATCAAGGCGCTGCGCGCCTTCGGCGCCAAGGTGGTCACGACGCCGACCGCCGTCTCGCCGGACGACCCGCGCTCGTACTACTCGGTGGCGAAGCGCATCGCTGCACAGACGCCGAGCTCCTTCTTCGCGAACCAGTACCACAACCAGAGCAACCCCGAGGCGCACTACCGGACCACCGGCCCGGAGATCTGGGAGCAGACGGAGGGCAAGGTCGACGCGGTCGTGATCGCGACCGGCACCGGCGGAACGCTCACCGGCATCGCGCGCTACATCAAGGAGCGGAAACCCGGCGTCAAGTTCGTCCTCATCGATCCGGTCGGCTCGATCCTGTACGACTACTTCAAGACGAAGCAGATCATCAGCTCCTTCAAGACCTACAAGGTCGAAGGTTTCGGCGAGGATTTCCTTCCGACCACGCTCGATTTTGCGTTCGTGGACGAGTGCTACCAGGTGACCGACAAGGAGTGCTTCCTGACGGCGCGCGAGCTGACGCGCAAGGAAGGCCTGTTCTCGGGCGGCTCGGCCGGCGGTGCTGTGTGCGGTGCCATCAAGTTCGCGAAGGAGTATCCGCAGTGCCGGACGATCGTCGTCATCCTGCCCGACTCAGGGTCGCGATACCTGAGCAAGGTCTACGACGACGACTGGCTGCGCGCGAACTCGTTCCTGGACGACGAGGCGGCCTACGGCCACCTCAAGGACATCGTCGAGCGCCAGCGCCACCCGGTGATCACGGCCGAGGCCTCGGACGGCGTGCAGGACGTGATCCGGCTCATGAAGAAGCACGGCATCTCGCAGCTCCCGATCCTGGACCGCGCCAGGCTGGTCGGGATGATCTCGGAAGTGGACCTGCTGAACGCTCTTCTCAAGGACCCGGACAGCCTCGACCGCCCGGTCGGCGATCTGGTCGACCAGAACTACGTCCTCGTCCCCTCCGACACCCCCGTGAGCCGCCTGGCGCAGATCTTCACGCAGGGGAAGGTGGCGCTCGTGCAGGACCAGGGGACGATCACCGCCGTGGTCACCAAGATCGATCTCATCGACCACATGACGGCGTCGGTGCGCTGAATCTCACCGCACGGCCAGCCGGACCGGCAGCGCCGAGATCGGCACGACGACCGCCAGGCGGATGCCGGCGGCCGAGGCCGGCCCCGCGTCGGGATCGACCTGCTCGCGGTGACAGGCGATCAGGAGCGCCTCGCCGGAGATCTTCACGCTCTCGATGGCGAGCCGCGCGGGGAGAAGGACCACCATGTCCCGCTCGAACACGACCTCGGGCGGCGGGGTCCCCGCTCCAGCGAAAAGCGCGGCCCATTCCGCGGCGGTCCGGAGCACCCGGGGGTCGGTCTCCGTCCCCGGCTCCATCGTGATCGGGATGACCCTCCAGGCGACCTCCACCTCGCGGGGCGGGGTATCGGCCGGCGGCGCCGGAGAGGGAGCGGCGGCGGGCGCGGACTCGGTCGGCGCCGGCGAGGGGGTCGCGGCCGGAGCCACCGGGGCGGGCCGGGGCGCGGCCGCGGTCGGGGTGGGCGTGCGGGAAGAGGATGGTCCCCGCGCGCCCGTGGCGGGAGCGGGCGCCGGTCTCGGAGTCCGGGCCGGCGTTGGCACTCTGGTCGGGGTGGGCGTCGCCTTTCCAGGTTTCGTCCCCTTGGTTTTGTCCTTTCCCGGCGCCAGATATCCGAGCGAGCGCAGCGCCTCGGTCGTCGCCTCGTCCGGTGTTGTGGCCGGGCGCGCGGCGTTCACCCGCTGACCGGGCTGCGGGGCCCCGGGCGCCCCGCGCCGCGATATCCATAAGCCCAGCGCGACGCCGGCGATCAGGAGGACGAGCGCGCCGGCGGCGAAGACCCACGGCGACAGGCCCCGCTCGATCGGCGCCGGCACCCGGCCGGACCGCGCCGGCGCGGGGCCGGTCTCCAGGATGACCCCCTCGGTTGCCTGATCGACCAAAAGCAGCGTCTCGAGCGTCCTCTCCAGCCGCTCCCGCAGCCGGGGGATGAAGTCGCGCGGCAGGGGCGGCGCCTCCTCGTGCAGCTCGAGAGTCAGGCCGCGATGGAACTCGACCCGCTCGCGCAGCACCGAGTCGACCTGAATGCAGCGCTCGAAGACCGCGCGCTGATCGGGTGGCAGGCGGGCGTCGAGGTACAGGTTCATCGTCTCGAACAGCGACGACTCCAGCGCCCGCTCCCCGTCCCGCAGGCCGCCACGCGCCTGGAGCAGCCGTGCGTACACGACGTCGGGCGCCATGTCGAGAACCTTCCCGATCGTCTCGTACTCCAGTCCCTCGGCGACGCGGAGCACCAGGACGGCTCGCGACACCGGATCGAGCCGTGACAGCGCGCGAAACAGCGAAGCATGGCTCACGGGAGCGATCGCCACGGCGCTCCCCGCCGTCGCGGCGCGCTCTCTCCACAGCGAGATCAGGCCGCGATGCAGGAAGACACCGGCCTCCTTCTCCGTCGTCGGGAAGTCGGGTGCGAGAAGGCTGCGGACGAGGCACTCGCGGCACAACTCCTCCGCCTGGGCCGGGGTCCCTGTCAGGTGATAGGCCAGGACGAACAGCCTGCGGCCGTAGCGCTGGATGATCTCGTCGTAATCGATGGCATCCCGCCCCGGATCCATCAAGTCTTCTTCGGACCCTTGCCGGGCGTCTTGCCGATGGCGCGGTGGATCGTGTACAGCCTGCGCTGCGTCGATTGCGGCTGCGGTTTCGGCGTCTCGGCGGCCGGCGGCTCCCCGGGACCGGCGATACCCTTCAGGACCTCTTCGAACAGCTTGTTCTGGGCCTTGCGGCGGCTGGCGGGGAGCTGCCCGTGCCGGAACTGGTGCTCGAACATGCAGGTGTTGCAGCGGACCTTCTTGACGTCGTCGCCGATCATGCCGACGACGCCGTGGTTCATGATCAGCCGGCAGCGGGGGCAATAATCGTCGATCACATCCCCCAGCCGGACGCGACGAGACTCCATCAGGAGGTACCTCCGGAGCGGCGGAGCGCGGGAAACGGCATGCTACCACAGACTCCCGGCCCGTTGTCGCGCCGCCGGGGCCTCGTCCAGCCGAGGCGCCGGAGAGAGTGCAGGCCGGACACGGGTCCGCGTCGCTGCGCGACGCTCCCCTCGGCTCGCCTCGCTCCGCCCGACGCGCACAAGCGCGCGCGTCGGGTCCCCGTCGTTCGGTCTCGCACGGTCCGGCCTGCACTCTCTCCGGCGCCTCGATCCGTACCGCATCCCGCGTGCGATTGACTTTGCGGGGGGCGTGTGGCAGATAGGGCGGCCATGTCTCCGCGGTATCCAGGGATCGCGCGCGCCTGCTTCCACCTCGACTGGATCTTCCTGACGCTCTGGACACTGTACCTGCTCGGCCCCGACGTCCTCGGTGTGCTCGGGATCGAGCGGGGCGGGAGGGCGTACGCGCTCCTGGCCGGCGGGCTGTTCCTGATCCACTTCGTGCTGATCAGCACCGGGATCATCGCGCTCTTCGTCGTGATCATCGAGGTCCATGCCCGGCGCCCGGTGCGCGGTCTGGCGAGCGTTCTCGCGGCGCTCATCCTGCCGACAGTCTCGTTCCTGTACTTCGCCGTCCGCTACCTCCTGCAGGTCGAGCGCTTCCTGGGGCCGAGGTGAAGGGTCGAACCGCCCCTCAGCGAGTCTCCAGGAACTTCCGGACCTCGCGTTCGATCGTCGCGAGCTCGACGTAGCCGATGAACTTGCGGCGGAGTCGTCCGGTGCGGTCCACCAGGAAGGTGGTGGGCAGGGCGTCGGGATTGCCGAGAAGGGTGCCGATCTCGGAGTTCATCATTCCGACAGGGTATTTGAGCGGCGTCTTACGCGTGAAGGCCACGACCTCGGCCGGGCTGCTGTCGACCGACACGCCAACGACCACCAGTCCCTGGCCGCGGTAGCGGTCGTACAGGCGGTTCAGGTCGGGGATGGTCATCCTGCAGGGACCGCACCAGGAGGCCCAGACGTCGATCAGCCGCACCTTCCCCTTGAAGTCGGAGAACCGGATGATGCGCCCCTGCGGGTCCTGCAGGGAGATCTTCGCATAAGGATCCTCCCTGACGGCCGGTGCTACGACGGGGACCGTGGCCGCGACTCCTTCGTTCGCGCCCACACACGACAGGAATGCGGGCAGGAGCAACGAGAGCGATGCCAGCGTCCGGACGCGTCCTCGATCGAGGCGGCGGGTCATCGGGCGGCGCCCCCCGGGGGCGTGCCGCGCGACTCGCCACGCTCGATCGAGATGGCGGGCGGCTTCCAGCGAGGGTGCTCGTGGAGGCGGAAGGCCAGGAAGTATTCCCCCCTCAACTTCGGGTCCGTCTTGAACAGCCTTTTGACTTCGCTTCCTTCCAGCACCTGGAAGGAGTAGGCCGTCCCAGGGATCCGGAAGGTGATCCGTTCGTCCGGTCCGAGGCTGAAGTGCCCTGTCGCCTCCAGATCGCATTCCCCCCCGACCTTGAAGCCGGCCTTCTGGACCCGCTCTTTCACGTCCTTGATGTTGAGCGACTTGCCCCCGGCCGCCTGCACCCTCACCAGCCCCGTGGACAGATCCGCCGACACCCCCTCGACGACGTCCAGGAGCTTGATCGACGTCTCGACCCCGCGCGTGCAGAGAGCGCAGGTCATTCCGGTGACCGGCACGACCAGCGCCGACACCACACCCGGCCGGACCGGCCCGGTGCTCCCCGGACTCTGCGCGAGAGCCGCGCGGGACCCGGCGAGGGGACCGCAGGCGACGAAAGCCAGAAACACCGCGATGCGCGGCGGCACGTGCGGTATTCTGCTGGAGGACAGCGGCCGGACGGGACGATGCGGCATGACGAGACAATAAATCGCGGGCCCGGAGAAGGCAAGGCCCCGGGCCCTCCTTTGCCTCCCCCGTGGGCTATTTCCGGGTCCCTGGCGGTCCTGCTCCTGGCCGCCGCGCTGTTCCGGGCGGTCTACTTCCACCTCTACGCCCAGAACAGCATCTTCTTCGATGGTCTGATCCTCGATTCGAGGGTGTACGACTCGTGGGCGGCCGCCATCGCGCGGGGGGCGTGGCTCGGCCGCCAGGCGTTCTACTTCCCGCCGCTCTATCCCTACCTGCTCGCGGTCCTGTTCAAGGAGGTCGGCCACTCGCTGGCCCCCGTCTACCTGCTCCAGGCGCTCCTGGGACTCGTCAATCTCCTTCTGATCCACCGGATCGGCATGGCCGCCTTCAACGAGAGGGTCGGCCTCCTGGCGGCGGGCACCGCGGCGCTGTACGCCCCGCTCCCCTTCTTCGAGATGAAGGTGCTCGGGACGACCCTCGGTCTGACGCTCAGTCTCCTGGCCCTGGTCCTCCTGGTCGGCGCCGAGAGGGCTTCCCTGGCGGGGCGGACCGTCCTGGGCCGGTGGTTCATGGCCGGCGTCGTCATCGGCCTCGCGGCCGAGTGTGTTCCGGGGACGATCCTGCTCGCCCCGATCTACGCCGCCTACCTGGGCCTCACTCGCTCCCGCGCGGCCCTCGTCCTCCTGGCCGGGACGTTCCTGGCGACCGTGCCGGTCCTGTCGCACAACCTGTACGTGGCCTCGGACCCGCTGCCGCTGTCGGGACAGGGCGGCCTCACGTTCTACCAGGGGAACAACCCGAGCGCCTCGGGGCTCTACAGCGTGCCACCGGGTTTCAGCGGCTCGCCCGAGAGCCAGGCCGTGGAGGAGCAGTCGATAGCCGAGCGCGAGACCGGTCGCATCATGCGCCGGTCGGAGGTCAGCGCCCATTTTCTGCGCAAGGGACTGGCCTTCATCGCCTCGTCCCCCTTCGCCTGGCTCAGGCTCGAGGGGAAGAAGCTGCTGGCGCTGTTCGGCGACTACGAGGCCTCCACGGAGTACAGCCTGTACTTCGAGCGCCAGCAGATCCCCTGGCTCCGCATTCTGTGTCTCCCCTTCGCGGCGATCGTCGCGACGGGAGTGGCCGGGATGATCCTGGCCGGGCGTCCGCGTCCGCCCGCCGCGGCCCTGCTCCTGTACGGCGCGCACGCCGCCGCCATCCCCCTGATCTTCTATGTCTCGGGCCGCTACCGCCTGCCGCTGGTGCCCCCCCTTCTGATCTACGGCGCCGCGTTCGGCGACCGGCTGTGGTCGGAGCTCCGCGCGACCGGCGCGCTCTCGCCCGGCGTGGCGAGAGGCGCGGCGCTGGCGCTGGGGCTGGCGCTCGTGTCGTTCTTCCCCCTGGGCCGCCCGGTCGTCCCGGCCGAGGCGAACGTGCATTACAACATCGGCAACTTGTTGATGGAGCAGAACCGTTACGAGGAGGCGATCGCCTCCTTCGACCGTTCCCTCGCCCAATGGCCCGGCAACGACTATGCCTGGATCAATCGCGGCAACAGCCTGGACAAGCTCGGGCGCCCGGACGAGGCGCTCGCCTCCTACCAGCGCGCCGAGGAGGCGAACCCCAACTCCTGGAGGGCCTACAAGGCGCAGGGGATCATCCTGCACCGGAGCAAGAGCTATGACGAGGAGGAGGCGGTCTACCGCCGGGGACTGAAGACGGACGGCGAGGAGGCCTACTACCTCCTCGGGATCGCCCTGAAGAACCAGAACCGCATCGACGAGGCGAAACGCGCCCTCGAGACGGCGATCCGGCTCAACCCGACCTACGCCAGGGCGCACACCCGCCTGGGCGAGATTCATGCGGGTCTCGGCGAGAGCGACGCGGCGCGCGAGGAGTTCCGCAAGGCGCTCGCCCTGGACCCGGACGACACGTCCGCCCGCACCGGTCTCGGCCGCCTCGGCGGCTAGGAGCGTTTCCGGATCGTGGCGCCGGGCGCGCGCGGCGCCGGCGGGCGGCTCCACCGCGTGTGATACGATTTCTTTCATCATGGAAGCGATCAAGCCGGAAACCGGCGCCCAGGCCCGCCCCGAGAGGCCCGCGGTCGCCGAGCGCTCCGCCGTTTACCGCTCCTTCTGGCGCAAGCTCGACCAGGCGTTGAACTCCGTCGAGGAGGAGCAGGCGCTGACCTCCTCGCTCGACGAGATGCTGCGAATCCTGCTGAAGGAGTTCGGCCAGGAGCTCGGCTTCGTGGCGGGCCGGCTGTACGAGAAGGCGGACGATCGCTACGTCCTGCGCCGCTGGTACGGCGACAACCCTCCCGACAAGCTGGGCTACACCGTGCCGATCACCTACGCCGCGGTGCAGCAGCTCATCGAGCGCGGCCTCATCATCATGAGAGAGAGCGACCCCGGCTTCGATCACACCATCGAGGACCCCCTCGGCGTGACCGTGTTCGCCGCGATGACCATCGGTCAGGGGAACGAGTACCTCCTGTCGTTCAGCATCGAGGGGGAGTTCGACCGCGAGAAGACGCTCTATCTGTTATCGGCCATCCAGCACGTCATCGGCCAGAAGATCCGCCAGCAGCGCTTCCACAACATCATGGAGGAGGCGCGTCAGATCCAGATGTCGATCCTGCCGAAGGCCTCGCCGACCTTCCAGGGTTTCGACGTCCACGGGCGCGCCGTTGCGGCCGAGGCGCTCGGCGGCGATCTGTACGATTTCATCCCGATTTCCGATCGCGTCCTGGGAATCGCGGTGGCCGACTCCTCGGGTCACGGGCTGCCGGCCGCGCTCCAGGTGCGCGACGCGATCACCGGTCTGCGCATGGGGATGGCCGAGCACCTCAAGATTGTCAGCACGATCGAGCGGCTCAACAAGGTGATCAACCGCTCGACGCTCAGCACCCGCTTCGTCTCGCTGTTCTACGGCGAGCTCGAGAGGAACGGCAACTTCATCTACTGCAACGCCGGCCACCCGCCCGCGCTCCTCTACCAGGACGGGCGTTTCCACGAGCTCGACCACGGCGGTCTGGTCCTCGGCCCGGATCCTGATGCGCGCTACGAGCGCGGCTACGTGCTTCTGCGGCCGTCGGACGTCGTCGTCATCTACAGCGACGGCATCACCGAGGCCACCAATCCGGAGGACGAGGACTTCGGTGTCGCGCGGCTGCAGCGCATCGTCGCGGAGAACCAGTCGCTTTCCGCCAGGGGGCTGGTCGATCTCATCTTCCAGAGGGTCGAGGCGTTCTCGCGCCGCTTGCGGCCGCATGACGACCAGACCGTGGTCGTCGTTCGGAAGCCCTCCTCCTAGAAACCGGTGCTCCTCCTCCGCCCGAGGACGGGGCGGGGGGCGCAGCCAGGCCGCGCGGCACCGGTCCGGCTTGCTGCGCAAGCCTCCCCTCGCTTCGCCTCGCGCCGCCCACCGCGCTGGGGTGCGCGCGGCGGGGCCCCGGCGCGCGGTCTCAGACGACCGCGCG